>ODAI013354106.1_pt1 | contig 93982 bp, 137 predicted proteins | sample 1539321 | NCBI WGS metagenome assembly ODAI01 (sample SAMN02144231, study PRJEB22623) | gut metagenome | biome: sheep rumen | host: Ovis aries | place: New Zealand | reverse complement strand
TCGAACCCATGACCTTGGGATTAAAAGTCCCCTGCTCTACCAACTGAGCTAAAGGCGCAAATTATCTACACACCAATGACTATTTCTCCAGTTCTTAAAAACGTATCAAAGGAATACGCTGGGCATTCGACATTACATCTAGGACATCTCAAGCATGGAATAATACCATTGTAATCAACATATCTCATATTAATTTCGAAATGAACATCAGTGTCACATTTTGGACAATGTGCTTCTACATCCTTATGAATCGCCATAATCAAATTACTTTCTTTTAAACAATATCAATAAATGGTGCCCCCGGTGGGATTCGAACCCACACGTCTTTCGACATCGGATTTTCTTACTACTATAACTTTCGCTACCTGAAAATATCAGTTTGTAGTCCGGACTTTGCCTTCACCCGTTCTGGGTGGCGAGTGTCAAGTCTCTACACCTTCCTTGAAAATATCAAGGCTTGGCTCGGCGTTGCCATTGGGAAAGGGTTCGCCGAATTTACTCGCATTCACTCACAACATTCCTGTTATGGTGCTCAACTAGAGATCCTAATACAGTGCGTCTTTTATAACAAAATAGGCGTTTCCAGAGATCTACCCAATTCAATCTCCATTAGGTTGCTCCTATAGAATCAAGTCCGCTGCGTCTGCCATTCCGCCACGGGGGCAAATATAAACTACTAATAGACCCAACCCCGCTACTAGTCCGAGTTGCACTACACCACCTATCGCAATCCTGCTCTAGAACGATTACGAATGATCAGTGGGAACTCACCCATAATTTTTTAAAAATGCCTAACCCCACCAGAACTCCCTACAACTTTAGGCATCACGACACTTTCGTATCTCCCGTAAAGCATCAGTACATATGCTAGCGGACCACCCCCGCCGCCAGCCCGGTTTGCACTAACACCGAGTAAATCCAAGGCCAATAAGGATGAACTCGGGAAACCACCCAAAATATCTTAATTACTGAGTAGACCCAGTGGATCCGCTAATCGTAAGCAGAGTCTTAACCTCATCAGGAAGCGGCAGACGAGCCTCGGTATTACCAGTTCCATAAAGTATGTCAAGAAAATCATTGAGCTTCTGCTGAGCAGCAGGAGTCGTAAAGTCGCGGCTATCGATCTCCAAGCTAGCAGTAGGATTATGGCCAGTAACGGACACCGGAGTCGTGGTGACTTCCCAACTAAACGTAATAGCCTCAGGCGAATCGTTAATAGTCTCATAACTACGATCGGAAGGTGCAGCACGACCGCCGTATACAAGATGGATCTTATAGCCAAGATCCTGCCCAACAGTATCGTTGCCTACCTTCGTACGGTAACTAAGACCAAAGCCCTTACGAGGCTGCTGACCAATAGTAACACCAGTGGTCAGAGTTGCGGAGCCATCACAAGCCTCCCACTCATCGGGATACGTGAACGCCTCAATAGTAGCACCAAACTCCTCTGCGCCATACAGAGTAAGATAATTAATGTTGTCAGCCCACTGCTTATTAGCATCAGCGCCAGAAGGAGACTGAGAAATAGAAGTAATTCCATTCCATGCCACACCCTTTGGGTATGTACCATCTACATCAACAGGATAGAGAACGGCATGATCAACACCATTCTCATAGAAATGTTTGCCTACCTCATCCCAGGCAATTTTCCAAGTGTTTTCAGGCATGTTATCCTCCTATAAGATTATATAGAATTGAGAGTTACTGTCACTCGATAAGACCAATGGTTGAGATTGTCAGCCGTATAAAATCGTTGAAATGATACATAACAATTATTTCCTGAACCTTGATCCAATAGCATTATTTGCCTATGTATCTCTGATTCCGGATCTCGATCTATTAATGTAACTTCGTATTCAGGCCAACTGAACAGAGCCTTATCATCTGCAAACCAACGCTCGTAGTTAGAGAACGTATATATCACACATGGATACTTAAGTGAAACTGTAGCAGGTGGCTGAAAATATACTTTGTTTACACCAGTTAACGATCGAAGTAACGTGTCTATATAATCACGTTGATTATACGACTCATTCGGTTCCATTGAACACCCCTCCCAACGTCAACGTTATTCGATGTCGTTCCGTGTCCATGGATGCCGAATTAATCTCAAAGCATTGACCAAGCCATCGGATATAACGCATGACTCCAAGATTCATTATAGCAAACGAATCAGCTAATATGCTAATTTCGTTGCTTATAGAAATATCATCGTTAAGGTGTTCGCTCTGATTCCATTGACGAGACTTACGCAGCACATCGCCTTTGTATGGTCGCTCCTCGTATACTTCTTCGTATACACTCGGTCTTGTCTCCTCGATCATGGCGAACCCTATATTACCATAAAATCGAGCCATGCGTTACTCCTTTTTATTTTGACAGTTTATAACTACTCAGTAGTGCCGGTGTTACCAGCAGCCTCCTTGGCCGTCTTGCTATTGGCATACATGCCAGAAACGGTACCGAACGTAAACGGAAGGTCACCGGAAGTCTCGATCGCGATAGCGCTGTAGGGCTTGATCAGAGCGCCGGAGCAACGAGTCTCGATCAGATACTCATACTTGTTGAAGTTGAGATCGAAATCATCGAATAGGTTAACTGCGCCACCCTTATCAGCACCGAGAGAGTAGTCGGCAAGGTTGACAATCAGAGCAAGAAGCTTGCGCTTCTCCTGAGTGGTAACCGTCTGACCGCCACTGGTGGTAGAAACGGAAGCCGTACGAGTGATGCCATCAAAGATAGGCACCTCGACGATCTCCTTAACACGAAGAGCAGCCGCGAGATCAGCCTCGTTGCGATACATACGATGGCCAAGCTGGTCCTTAGCAAGGAGCATACGAGTAATCACGTCGGTGGACGCATAAAGAGTCGGGGTGCCGGAACCCATATAGTTCTTGCGAGCAAGAACGGCATGCTCGATGATGGTATCGGCGATCTCATTAAACGTGGCTGAAGCGCCAATCGTCACATTGTCATGAATGGTGTAAACATCCGAATCGGAGTAAATCGGGCGAATGTGCTCGGGGTTGATATAAGACGGATCGCTAGAAGGACGATCGTCACCAACAAGAGCTGCACGAACGATTTCCTCGTTGAGCATCGTGCGCATCTCGCCCTTCATCCAAGCGACAACGTCAAGATCGGTAATGTCAACAACATCGTCACGATCGATCTTCTGAAGCTTATAGACCGTCTGCGGATTGGTGCTACGAGAAAGCAGAGACAGAACTTCCTCGATCTTCTGGTTACCCTTGACATAACCGCGGGCACGAGCCTCATACTCGGTGATGTTAGCCGCCACCGACTTGATTCGGGCGAACGGAGTCTTACGGAAAGCACCCCAAACCTTGTCAACCCAGGTCATATCGCGGGAAATAAGCTCCGGATTCTGACCAATGAGGCGAGCCTCGGGATAAAGGACCTCGAGATTCTCAATAGAGTGCTCAAGGAACGTGTTCTTAAGAGACCCGGTCGAGCTGTTCTTAGCCTCGTCCATATAGGCCTCAATCTCAGAATGCGAAAGCTCCATGATGTCGTCCTCACCATTAGCGTCGAAAGCATTGAATTTCATGTCATCCTCCTCATAATAATCATCTAAATCGTCGTGCTGAGCAGAACCCTCGGACAGCGCCTGACCGACGAGAAACTCGAGAACAGAACGCTGCTTCTTGTTCATGGAATTAAGAACGTCCTGAACGGTCTCATCATCGTCGTCATCGTCGTCCATATCAGCGTGACCGATCTCCTCGTCATCCTCATCGTCATCATCAGAACCACCGCTAGATAGCGCCTGACCGACAAGGTACTCGAGGACATCTCGCTGTTTGTCATTCATCGTATCCAGAACATCCTGGATCGTCTCCTCGCCATCATTCTTATTAGCCACTTCGTCATCCTCCTCATTGTCTTTATTATCATCACTATGCTGAAGAGCCGAATCTATGTACTCTCCAGTATAAATGATTGCCTCGTCTTCTAGATCCGTAAAACTACCATCACTGTGTGCAATGCTTAACGGATCTATAAGAGCTCCTGGATTAGCGCCGGCAAGAACGAGGCTAACCTCTCGAATCTTTCCGTGCAGAACATCAGAGCCACTTCGCTGCAATTTATTTGCGTAGATGGACAACGCGTTTACATCACCATGCTTAACTAATTCCTTCGCATTTTGACCTGCCGGAGTGTTATTAAGCTTACAGTATGCGTAAACACCATCAGATCGATTCTCTAAATCGGCATGACCCAAAACATTACCAGGATCGTTGTGTATGTGCTGCCAAACCAGAGGAACTCGCGTATGATCATTGTCTTTAAAAGCATCTTTGCGAATAATCAATCCATCGCCGCAACGAAGGTCGTTCTTAGTAGCATAGCCACTAAAGTCATACTTAGGCAATTTTATACACCTTCCTTCCTACTTCTTGGATTGCTTAGTTTTCTTACTCGATTTCGTCTTACTAAGAGGTGTCGATGAAGCTTGACCGAGAATTTCTTTTGCTCTCTTCTCGACTCGAGATTCATACTCAGCAGCCTTGGCGTCTGGATCCTCATATTTAACTCCACGAAGACGAGCGGTTTCTTTACCAACTCGCTTCTTCTCTTCAGATACCCATTTATTTAGAGCATCTCTGGCTGCCTTAACCTCTGCTTTATTATCTTCACGTAGCTTTTTAATATCGTTACGAATTTTATTCAGAGCTTCTTTTTGCGTATTAGAACTAGCCGTTCTTGCATTTTTTAAATCGTTTCTAATATCAGTAATATTGTTACGCATATCGATGGAATGTTTTGTCTTGGATGCACTGAGAGAATCAGTATACTTAGCATTAGCATTATTAATTTTTTCATTATTTCTAGCTAATTGCTTTTGTAGTCGAGCCCTAAGCTGCGGGTTAGCCGTTTTAGACATAGACTCTAATTGTCCCCGTAACTTAGCATTCTCTGTTCTAAAAGGCTCAACAGTATTCTCTTTTTCTTCCCTCAGCCGATCGAAATCAGCGACAATTCCAGCTTGCTTTTTCTTTCGTTCTTTTTCTATATCAGCCTTAGCTTTTTCGGAAAGTTCCTCGCGTTCTTTCTTACCCTTTGTTACAGCTTCTTCACGCTCTTTTGTCTTATCCTCAAGAGCCTTCTTTAAAGCATCTCTAAGTTGCTCAATCTTCATTTTTGTAGCTTTGCGCTGAGCCGCAGTCTCAAACTGGCTATCTTCTCGCAACTTTTGAAGCTTCTTTTGGAGATCAGCAGCGTTTCCACCTCCGCCGCCTCCTGATCCACCGGAACCTCCGGAACCACCAGATCCACCGCCTCCGCCAGATCCTCCTGATCCACCAGAAGTTTGTTGTGCAACCGGAGCGACAGATCCATAGGACTTTTGCTTTGTTTGAGTCGCACTACCAGCTGTTTTTGCTTTGATGTGATTTCGATAATACTCTGCAGCTTTTTCAGGATTGTAATATAAACTAGCATAATTTCCATACGGATTGGACGTTCTGGCTTGTATACCTTTGTATCCAGTCTTTCCAGCGTCTCGATCCCTCAGGTATTTTTCATGACGCTTTTCTCTATCGTATTTCAAACGTCGAGTATATGCATCTTGTGCATGAGAAATGGAGTCGTTGTCAGTCATTTCAGAGCCATTGATGCGTACGATATATCTGTTATGCATCACTACCCCCTACTCTGCTTGTCCAATTCATCCAACTCATCCTCGAATGCAGTGAGTTGTTCTATATATACTTGAATCTCTTCTTTGCTCATACTATCGAGATCAAGTTCTTCGGGACTCGGAACTTCACCTTGAGTATCTTCTTGAGGTTCTACTGAGCCATCCATATTCCCATTTTGACCAAGTGACGGATCAGCCATTCCGCCATCGATTGGTTCCATGGCATCTGGATCATTAGCAATCGGATTAATATTCTTATTAGACAGCTCCTGAGATCGATTGGTATTAACTGGCTTATATCCAAGCAGTGCACGAATCTCATCACTACTGAGAACCTCATTACGAGTAAACACATCTGCCACCGACGCCAAGTTGTCAATTGTAGTCAATGCAAACGGATTCCTAAAGAACAAAATTGCTTGACCTTGAGTTCTGGCTGTCTTGGTCAAAAACTTTCGATTCATTTCATCGACTATTGCAGACACAATTGGCTCTATAGTTCTGCTGTTGTAGTTTAGCATGATCTGCTCGTTAGCCGTTCCGTTGAACACCTCCGGAGTTAAGCCCAGCTGAGCATACAACTGATCAGTAAAATAAGTGATCTGCTCAATGAGACGGTTTTCTAAAGGACGACCAAGCTGAACTATCTTTTCGGTGCCATCGATGTAAGCTATTCCATACTTAGAGTCTGTTAATTGCATCTCCACTTGCTTACGTCGCTCTTCTGCCTGATCCATACGTGTCTGAGACTTAATCTGATAAGGTAACTGTATAATCATGTTCAACTTATCAGAATTCTGTTTGTCATCTGTAGCATCAAGCAATGCCAATTTATGCTTCAAACGTTGAAGTGTAGAGTTTGGTTGATTCATAACCTGATATAGCGGATTCTCAATAATTGCGACTTTATCTTTTGGTAGGGTAAGTTCACTTCGAATTCCAGTTCTATCGTTATACACTTCAATTCGTACATGATCTGGCATCCACTGCGTTATTTTACCAACTCGCATAGATTGAATGTCATAGGAATTGCTTTTAGTAATGTCTATGGTGGTATCAATAGGCACGATTGCGATAGTGCCCTCGTCAAACATAGACATCACAGCATCCATAAGAAATGCTCGAGCAGTCTGGTCCTTATTTGCTGAAACAGCAAGACATTCATTTAGCCCAGACTTAATAACATACTGAAAGCTGTTGTCCTCATTAACCTTAGCATGTCGAATCTCAATAGCTGCAACATCTATTGCGATTCTTGTATAAATAGACGCTAAAATAGATCGCTCAGTACCAACACGAAGAGGTGTCCGATCCATTCTGTAGCTGGATGTCATAGAACCCGTAACAGAAGGAATATAAGTAGTTGCGGGTTTCTTATCGTTAGCTATAAAAGCATTCCACGCATGGGAAAGTCTATCAGAAAATTTCACGTTTCACCTCCTCTAGGCTTTCCATTTTGACAAATCAAAGTGTATTAGAAACCAAAGGTGTCTCGAATCCACTTACGACCATCACTAACAGCTTGATCATAGCTCTTGCGTACTTTACTACTAGCATTCTTATACGCCTGAGTAGCTCGACCCTTAAGATGACCCAACTTGCTATTACCAAACGTAGTCTGACGATCTCGATTACGCTGACTCTCAAAAGTGGCCTTTAGCGTTTTTGCAGCATGCTTACGTCTACGCTCTGCATTTTCAGCATGAACGTCGTTGGCATCGCGGCGTTTCTGACCTCCGGCTTCTATGTTGTCATAAATGTAGCGAGTCTTGCCACTCTTAGTTTTACGCTTATCTATGTATTTGTGATTTGCCCACTCGCGACCGGTCTCGTCTGGACGGCTAGATGGTGTCGAGCCACCAATACCGACCTTTCGAGCAGCAGCTTCAGCTCGCTTACCGGCACGATCTATTCGCTGACCAACAGTCCAGTTGGGCTCTCTAATCTGACCCATATTGCGTTTATAATGAGCTCCACCACGGGAGCTACCAGAACCGCCTCTTTCTCTCATTTTATACCTCCAAAACTAATCAAACATATCTCTATTAAGTTTATATGCTATATAGGCATCCATCAATGCTGCTACAGAATCGATCTTCTGTTCATATCGAGTCTTTAGCAGCTTCCTATTGCCGTTAGTATCTTGTATTACTATGGAATTCCCCATAGTAAACGTCATCATAGCTTCATCAAACAACAAAACTCTATCCTCAGCCAATTTCTTTAATTCGCCAAGAGGGACAGATTCTGTTTTGGCTCCCTGGATTACTTTTTCAATTCCGTATGGACCGTTTTCTCGCTCCCAGCGATCAACGAAATCTCTTGCGTTATACGGGTCATACCCAAAGGCTCGAACATCATAGTTGGCCGCCACAATATACTCGTCAAGATCGTCATAGACTGCCATCATATCAAGAATCGTTCCGTCTTGAACTATAAGCGATCCTTCTGCTATGAATTCGTCATATTTTATTCGCATAGCATTGGGGAGCATGTCGTGAGTTCGAGAAGTTATGTAGCATCTTGTCTTAACGCCAAATGTACCATCACCAAGAGGGAAAAAGAAAGTAAATGCACAGAAGTCATCGCCTTGAGAAAGATCGCCGCCCATACTGCAAGGGAGTCCCCAATAGTCTCGTTTTGGATGTGGTTTGGTTTCTTCATACCTAAAGAAATAAGTGTAACCTTCCATAGGTATTCCGAAACGCTTAGCCAAAATATCATTACGAGTAGCTGGCGACTTTTCAGCTCTTTCGACATCTAGCTGATAAGTTTCGTAAGTTACTGTCAATCCTATGTTTGGTTGCGCCTTCACCCACATAGATGGGTCGGAAACCTCTGAAATATCATCCAAACGATAATACCATATGGAAATGTGCGGATTAATGTACTCACCCTTGAGGATTTTCATTAATTCCATTTTGATCGTATCGCCAGCGCCATTTCTAACGGTTCCTTCTGAGCTACTGGCTATAATCAAATAATCGTCTAACTTAGACGCTCCCTGCTCAATAGCAGCAATAGGATCTTCTCGAATATCACCGGAAAGCCACTCATCTACAGTAGCTACTTTGGTTCGCAGTCCCTGTAGCTTATTGATGCTCATCGGTCGAACTTCTAGCAAAGAACCAGTCAAGAAGTTTTCGATACCCTTTTTGGTTGAGCATAGTTTTTGTCGAAGAGCTCTGTTACCAGTGGTGTTTTGAAGAGATCCATCAGTAAGAAACTTAAATAGCGGACCTCGAGCTCTCGTAATGGCAGTTCTTATTGGCGACAAAACCTCATCTGCTTGTTTCATTGTTGGCGCAGTCGTAATCTGATGGGTGGTGTCGGTATCTACATTTAGAAAGAAACTTTGCATGCAGGCATCGTACATAGATTTGGCAGCACCTCGCGAAATTATGAGATACTGTTTGTTAACGAGCCTTTTTCGTATAATCTTTCTAACATACTTACCACCATGTCCATCCGGATTTGGCTGATAGACACTACGTTCTACGAAATACCACCAACCGAATACTTGCTCAGCCCATAACTTAAAGGTGTCAAGAAGATTTAAATCGGATCCGTCGGTAAGAGTCATTTCTGATTCACAGTACTTAATGAATCCTTCGACAGCAAGAGAATTATAGTAAATTCCAGGATTTTCAATAAGGCTGTCTATTCGATTCATTTCCATAGAAATTTCTTCATTTACTGGAATGTCGCCACGAAGAACAGCTTCCCGAAACTTACCATAATACTTTGGTGTTGCTGTGTTAGAAAACATTAATACTCCAATTTAATTTCTTGCTGGCGGTAACGCCTTTCTAGACGAAAGTTCCGCCATCCAGTCAATTGTATCATTGCTGACTGAATATGCTCTAGCATCAGACGCCGGTTTGGACGCCTGAGACTTTATGTTGTCTTTCGCTCGTTTCTTAGCTGTTTTATTAGATTTGTTATCTTTTTTAGGATCGTTGTTGCTATTATTGTTGTTATTGTTGTTATTGTTGTTATTGTTGTTATTATTGTTATTATTACCCTGTTTCTTCTTACCCTTTTTGGCTTCGGCCACCTGAGACAGGGTCTTTCTAGCTTCTTTGTCGCCTTTAAGAGCCTTAAGCTCTAAATTATCCTTATATGCGTTCAATTTATTACGGGATTCATCTGCAGCCTTCTTTAACGCATCTTCATCCTTCTTGTTTATACTATTAGCGAGTTTATCACTAATACCGCGTTTGATACCTTCGCCAATTCCCCTAGCAGTATTCTCAGCGGCATTCTTAGCAACATCGCGAGCGAACCTAGATATAAAGTTTCTACCGTCGTTCTTTTTTTCTCGTTCCAGCTCTCGTATTTGTTTTTCTTTTTGTAACCGATTTATGTATTGATCAACTTCTTCATCCGTCATTTTTGAAATCTTTTTGCGTTTTCCGTTAAGTCTATTAATCTCGTTCTTCGCTCTTTGGCGATCGTATTTATGTTGTGCTTTGGCCAGTTCCTCGCCTAGCTCGGCATCTGTTTGCCTACCGGTAGCCTTGCGAATGGCTTTTCCAGCAGCTCCAGCAGCTTTCTTACCAAGACTGGTTAAAGCCGGACCAACACCATAACGTTTTCTACCCTCTGGAGTTAATGAGCCATCGTGGTTTTGGTAACGTCGATTACCCCATTTCTGACCTTTGATACCGTGATGTGCTAGAAAATCGGAAGTGTCGTCCGAATGATGCGTTTCTTTATTGCTCGCTTTGGTTTTAGATTTGTTTTTAACTACTGTTGGCATGTTATTATAAATCAGATCAAATATTTCTGTTTGATCCGGAGAACGAGACAAATCATATGGACTAAGCCAATCATTAGGATCCATCGCACCAGATTCTTCGGCAGCTTTGCCTAGTTCTTTGAGTGTTTTCTTAAACTCGTTGGGATCTTTAGAACGTGGCGTTTGATCCAAGCTTATTATTGCATCTTTAGCAAATCTAATTTGGCCTTTAGTCAAATGCCGTCTTGTACGAGACTGTCTGGTGTCACCGTATCGAACTTTTCCTTCTTCTGTCAAACTTCCATCGGGATTCTGATACCTTCGAACTCCCCATTTCTGACCTTTGATACCATGATGAGCAATAAAATCCGACGATTCCGACGAATGCATGACAAGCCCAGCATCTTTATACTTTTTATTAAATTTATCTTTTGGCATTTTGCCGGATAAAACAGCGACGTAGTCATCTACTGCTCGTTCTGTAACGTCCTTTTTAGTTCGAAGAAGATCGTCATATTCTTGCTTGCCATACCTAGCAATATAGTCATCTGCTTTCGCCTTATATTGACTGTCTAACTCTTTAGCCTGTTTTTCCAACTCATCTAATTTATCGAAAGACCTATCCCATTCAGCCCAGGCTCTGCTGACTTTATTATCTGCTTTTTCGGATTCGGCGCCCTTTTCGCCAGCTTCACCCCACAACTGTTCTTCTATTTTTTTATCTTTATTTTTGTTCCCGCTGTATTCAGAGGCTTTTGCCAGTGCTTGTTCTTCTGCTTCACCAGCTTTGGCCGCCATAGTTTCTAATTCATCTATTTTATCAAGCTGCTTCGACAAGCCATCTTTTATTTTCGATTGCTTTTTTTCATTATTCATTTTATCCATAGAGGACCGAAGTAGTTCATTTTCTTTCTTTCGCTTTATTGCTCCAGCAATCCCCCTAGAATAATGTCGCTTTCCAGCTTCAGTTAAACTACCATCAGGATTTTGATACCTTCGAACTCCCCATTTCTGACCTTTGATACCATGATGTGCTATGAACTCTGAAGTTTCATTTCGCATATCACTGCTTAAATCATTTAAAGCTTCCTCCGTTTTAATGGAGGTATCTAAATCTGCCTCAATTAGCATAGTTCGGATCCTCCTCCACTTTGTATTTATCACATTCTATCCCCAAACGCCATTCATACTCTGCGAGTGTATTTTTTATCGCCTCAGCTAAGGATGAAGAAGTAGGAGGATCGAATAATGACCTAACTTTTAATGTTACATAAGACCTTATCATAGGCTGTATGGACATGTCGTCTGTAAAATCTGACCATGTGGCAGAATTATCCTCTACAACAAATGCCTCGGATGGTCCCACTCCCATTTGTCTTAGTGACATGAACACTGCATTTACATGCATTAAAATTTCTTGATCAAATGCCGTGTTGTCGAATGTAACTACAGTACCATCGATACTGTCAACACTCACACCAGCGGCATCCTTTATAGATTGTAAAATACTATCGATCATGACCACTCCTAACTGTTGGTTGTAGAACTCATCTCCTTCCACAAACAAGTGTCTCCAGGCCTTCGTTCTATAGGCATCTTTGGCAGCATTCTATCGCTACCGTAATGGATAGCTTGATGGGTGTCGTATGAAACTGTTATAAGGTTCTCTAAATCAAACAATTTATCCCAGCGTCCATCTATAACATCTTCTATTGTTATAGGGTTTATGTGATGAACTATTGGCTTTCGAAATATCTCGTATTCTGGGATAGCTAAGTCGCAAGATAGATCTCGAAGTATCGCTTCTCGTCTAACGTCTTTCCATTCTTTAGATCTATAGAAATCCTGATTCAAATATCGATGAGACCCAAAGGTTGGAGCAGCCACTTCACTAGATAGTTTCAAATAGTTGTATCGATCCTCGATGGTATCAAACGTTATTAATTCAGAATAACATTTTCCGTCCATAATCCACCATCTCAAGAAACTATAGAAATTGGAACTCTTCACCATCGTCATCTGTTGAATCATATCCACTATAGCTACGCATAGCCTCGATGGCTTGCGCATAAAGGTCTTCCAATTTCTTATTAGACTCGTACGCTTCGGCCTTTGCACGCAACACTTCATTTTCTCGCTCTAGCTTTTCTCGTTCTAGTCGTTCGCGACCAGATGCGAGTCTTAAATAATGAGTTATGACCGAAGGAGAGGCTGTACCTTCTAATAATTGGCGTTCAGCAAGGTTAACTGCTGCTGAAATTAGCTGATTCTCTCTTGCCTCTGGAGAATCTGCTGGTAATGGTCTGGCATTCATACCCCACCTCCGTTTCTAGAGTCACTTCTATGGTGGTTCCAATGCCTTCGTTAGCACTTTCTAGGGCTTTTGTAGTAGTTTCGGAATGAATTGAAAGGGAATGACTAGACTTTTTATACAGTTTCAGAGGCATAAAACCGCCCAAAGGTAGAAAGGAGTATGGTCTGAGCAACCGGAAAAACCCTTTGAGAGGCTAGTCACCCCCTTTCAACCCATTCTAGGACATAAAAATTGACTTTTTTACACATACAAAAATATAAAAGGGCAATTTTTGGTCAAATTGAGCCCCAAAAATATCCACCGGAGAATTTTTCAAGAGGCCGCCGAAATAAAGCGAACGACAAATTGTCGACCCCCTCCCCCGGGTAGTCAAAATAATCTTCAAACGATTTTGTGGTTCTGTGTGAGTTTTTGAAGGTCTTTTTGTCAGTTTTGAGTGGGTTCACGGGTGTGTCACTCTCTAATAAATTCACTAATAATTGTTATTGTTTGTTAATTAAACGCCTTATCAATTGATAGGCTATTGAATGCGAGAGGCCGATCGATGCGTGATCGATGCATGCCAGTTAGGTGCGACAAAAGAATCTAAAGAGGGATTCCGTTACCCTATAGGTACACTACGATCAGTCATTAGGAATCTAAGCGTGCTCAAGGGTAATCGATCGCTTGCCTTCGATCTGCTTGATTAGTATGCCGATAGCTAAGTAGCCTAATGTGCCAACCGAGGTTATTGGTTGATATAGAAGGCAGCTATATAGGGGCCTCTATATAGACCCTATATAGTACGACAAAACAATCTCAAAAATGATAGGCCGTTTGAGTATTAGTATGATTAGTTCCGAACAAATACTGTAAGCCATAGTCGTACATACGGATGATAGTCGATGCAATGCGATACGGTACGACAAAAACTCAAAAGAAAGCTGACCAAAATCGGTTGATCGTAGGCGTATCGTAAACGAATCATGTTAAATGATTAGCCACATTAAGGGTGTGTCATCCAATTCAATACCAATTAAGCACACAATCATTGATTACTCATCATCTGTTTGATCGTCAACAAGAATTTTCTTGTATATACATTGGAGATCTAGCCGTATTATGTCGTCTATAGCCGAGTTGATGGCTCTTTGGTTCTCAGCGTCCGACAAATAATCTGAAGTACCCGCAACTCGAGCTATGTAATTCCATGTGTAATAGCCATGATCCTCGTCAAACCTAAGCCAATCATCGTACTCGTTTAATGGATGGAACGGATTGTCTATGGTTGTCAGCATATAGGTAGGGACCTTCTCAATCTCCTCTGACATAACACACCTCCAATCTACAAAATTGAATAAAGAAGTAATAGCTGGTCAAAAGGAGATGAGTCCATAATGACCAGCTATTACGCTTGTTACTAGCTATTGACGTTACGCTTAAGTGTACTCACCGAAACGCCCAAAGAATCGGCTACCTCTTGCCATGTGAAGCCACGATTAAGCATAGATTCAGCACGCTGTATCTTAGCAGTTGCCATGCCCTTGCTTGTTCTGGGCATCGCATAAGATCGAACCTTATCCATGTCAGTATTGGACAAGATTTCCCTAACCTTGGAGTCTGATATGGCGCCAGCTTGTATGGCATTCCATTCATTCTGCGTGAGATCTATAGGGATCTTCTTAGCTCCAGTGACAGCTCTTGCATACTCAAGGGCTCTAGACTTGGCCTTCTTGACAGCATCATTGTCATACTCTGGATGAGCAGCCAGTTCGGCATTAACTGTAGAGTTTGCTAGGGCCTGAGCCTTACGTTCCTTAGGTGCGTTCATCTTTGCTATCTGAAGTTTAGCATCAAGAGAGTCCACTTCTTTACTGTACGTCTTTGCGGCAGACCTAATCCATTCCGAATTTGGTGTGGCACGTAGTTCTCTTCGAGCTTCCTTAGCTAGCGACTTCATATGACTAGCATAATCGGCATAGTACTTCTCAATAGTAGTACCTGGATTAGCTTTAGAGCCACCAGACGTAAGCTTATATGGATCGTCTGTATCACGCATCTGATTAGATCGCATAGTTACGGGCTTGCCACTCCACGTGGTGTTTCCAGTTGGCCTAAAGATGTTCTCACCAGCCAGCCAACGTTTCTTCTCAGAGGCGGTCATCATATTCGGACTAAGAATTTCTTTGGTTTCTAGAGGATGCGTTTGGCTCTTGGCTCTAGACACAATTGTTCCAGCGCCACCCTTGCCATCAGCGTCTTTCTCCTGATACCGCTTCTTAAGTTCCGCTATACCAAGATCCTTTTGAGCTCGTCTATAGTCAAGTTTATGTTTTGGTGCATCAATAACAACCATAGAATACTTAACAGCTCTAGTCAAATCTTCAGGATTAGCACCTTTTATAGACATGTCTGTGATGAGGTTTGTAATCTCACCCATGTGTCTACCTTTTGCTTTATCAGACATCAGCTGTTTCTTACTCAATCCAACTCCTGGATACTCTTCTTTTGGATCGAACGTTCTCAAAGTACCCAAAGTTTTCTTAAGTATAGGGTTGCTATCCATTTCTTTGGGGCTAAGGTTTTTGATGTTGGCTGATTTCAAAGGAATCGTCACAACAGTATCACCATCGAAATCTGCTCCTGACAGAATACCAGCTGCTTTAGAGTTGATACCAACAGCATCTCTTCCATCGCCAATCATACTCTTACCTTGTGGGTTCTTATTATTAACCTTTAAGATAGGAATCTCAAATATGCCACCATGAGGATGTCTAATAAGAGCGATGTATTCACCATTTTTATAAGTAGGCGCATACACTTCAGTCTCTTTTAGTGATGGCAGTGGCAATAAAACCTTGTTGGCCTGTCTAGGTAAAGCTGCAGCTTTTAGATGCACTGCATCAGATTCACAGCTATCTGCAAATTTGCCTAACAAGAACTTCTTAACAGTAGGCTGAGTCAACGACTTGATCTCGTCCAATTCAGCGCTAGCAATGTCTTTAGACAATTTCAGCTGTCTCTTAGCCAAAGATGGATTCTGTTTAGATAAAAACTGAGACGAAAGTGTTTTCGACCATTTGTCCCAATGACCCTCATCATTGACGATGTTCAACGCACCTCGTTGAAGTCCAGGTCTAATAGCAGCTCCAAAAGGATTCTTCAAATTCGTAGGATCCTTCATTGGTTTCAGAACATCCTCCAACGGAGTTCCTTGATGCTTGTTGGTGTTGAATCGAATATCAATTCCTTTGGGAAGGTCATCAGCATACACAGCCATGCCCTTAAGATAATGAGTTCCATCAACACCTATACGAACCTGAGCGTACTTAGACTTGCCTAGATCAAGATCGGCAACGCCTCTACGAAGCTCTATGACACCATCCATCTCAATGCCACGACTGCCGTCTGGCTTCACGTCTTCTGCATAAGCTATCTGAAGTCGTTTAGAGTCAACATTCTGAATCGGCCTAAGAACATGCTTAACGCCGTCAGCGTCCAGCTTAATATCAATCGGCGGACGAATCTTATCAGAATTGTTATAGATCTCGCTTCTAGTGACATCAGGAGGCGTAAGCAATTTATAAGGCGTGACGCCTTGGCCAAATTGCTGTTGAATACCAAGATCTTGAACTTTATAACCTTCTTCAGTAAGTCGTTTCAAAGCGGCATCAAACTTAGTTCTTGAAACACCGACAAGAATCTCAGAACCTTTACCAACGTCGATGTATCCTCCTTGGTCAGCTAAGCTAGTCTTAAGAAGCTCTACTGTATTGTCGATATCACGAGCTTTAGATGCGGCATCTCGTTCTAAAAGGCTGTCTATTCGACCAGTAGAACAATTAAGTTTTTCTGCAATTTTTTCTTTCGACCAACCTTTTGCTTTAAGATTCTTAGCTGTAAAATAATCTTCTCTGTCTACGGACGCTTTAGCCAAGGTCACCTGTTTTCGATACTCACGAATAGGCATACCAAAATAATTAGCTAAGTCTTTCTGGTCTGTCACTCCTTGAGCTCTCAGTGCTAACAGTCGAGTTCTAAATTCCCGATAGTCGTTCTGATATGGCTGATCGCCAGAACCCAACGGATACCTACCAGAGCCAATAGGAGCTCCGTCATTCTTAGAACGTCCGACATGTTCCAAATAGTCATCGTCTGAAAATATAAAACCGCCCGAATATTCATTTTCTGGAACAAGCATGGAAGACCGCCCTTTCTATTGTATGGAACGTATCAAATTATCAAACGCTATGATACGATCCATAACATCCCAAATCTCATTAGGATCTGGATCGTGTACGACTGCCTCGCTGTTCTGGTAAATTCGTAGATGAATGTGAATGTCATGTGGATTCACATTATACTCTAAACAAAAAAGAGCAGCATAGATCATCAGTTGCTTCATTGACGCTTGGGTCTTTCCAGTTTTGAGATCGTAGATTCTTAGCAAATCATCCTCAAAGGAAATTCCGTCAGCTGTACCAAAAGCACTTGGTGAGTAATATAAAACGACTTCTGGTTGAAGACCATCTGCTATACAATCGTTTACATACATGCTTAGCGTACTACCATCTTCAGCAAGAGGTATGCCATAAGTTATTGCGTCACAAGCAAACTGATGAAGCAACGTTCCTTGCAGCTTAGCTTGTTGATTCCGATAAACTTCTATCAAATGGTCTTCTGTATAGTTAAGCCAGTGGTACTTGCTTGCACTAAGAAATGCATGCTTCCCCTCAAGTTCGTAGTGCTTGTTGAAGTTCATTTAGTACCGCCTCTTTATTTTCTGGAAATATAAAACTAGAGTATGACATGTCGTTCATACGTTCGACATAATAGTCTTGATTCGGCTGATGGTGTGCTTGCTCAGATTTCTTGCACTCCAATGTGGCCCATCGATTTTCATACAAAACTATTAAGTCTGGAATACCTTGGATCTCGTTTGGATCCAATTGCATTACTATACAACCAGGAAGACGAGTCTTTAGTTCTTTTTTTAGTTCTTTCTTGAACTTGCCTTCTGGCGTCATGAGCTAGTCCTCCAAAAAAAAATAAAAAGGCGTGCCTCGAGCCGCCTATCTCCAAATCTTTCTCCCAAGAACCGCTAACGCGTGGATAGGATCGACACACCTTACCCTTCTTATCTATTAAGCGACGTGTAAAAAATATAAAAACGAAGCTACATGTTTTTTTCAGTAAAGGATCGCTCATTGAATTGCTTCTTGTTCTTAAGGGCTCTACTAATTGCCTTATCGATCTTGGACGATGACGTTATGTGGTAATAATATAAATCGTGGAACGGGGTGTTCATTCTATTGATACGTCCGGATGCTTGCTCCATAAGTTTATATGAATAGTTTTGAGAATAGTACACTATTGTATCGGTTGTTATGCAATTCCAACCTTCTGCACCAGCTGAGTACTGAACTAGATACACCCATCTATCGGTTTCTAGTATAGCTTCATGACGGTGCCCATTCCATTCTGAGTATGGATACTTCAAATCACTCAAGTATTGTCGGAGCATATCTAACTCATAATCAAAATTATAAAACACAATAGCTTTTGGATGCTTTGCCAATATTGACTGCAATGCTTCCAGCCTATTCTCATTAGCATTAGTAATTCGCCTAAGAATATAACACAGCTCACTAGCAGTTTCTATCGGCTTGTCCTCTAGTACATTCCATCTTCGTGTGCATACATCATCTGTGGTTTCTGCATCATACTCAACATACACATCTTTATGATGTACCACAGTTGTGCGTTTGTCATTCATATTGACAAGTGTCTTGTCACGTAAGCATTCAAGCTTTCGTACATTTATATACTTTTCTATTTTTGGATATTTGGTGTATCTACTATAGACAACATGCTGATTTCTAAAATCTGTCATGTTTCGATAGTACCCATTTGCTATGAACACAGGAGCATATTCTATCCACGAATCACCAGGTGTGGCACTTAGCATAATCCAGTCGTTGTTTCTAGCAATCTTAATAAACACTTTTGCCCAAGTGCTATAACTTACTACTCTCTGCTCATCAAATATAAAAAACGCGCCACGTACGTTCTGATACTTTTTGATGTTGTTCCACGAATCTACTATAGGAGACACTTGATAAAAGGGAATAGACTCAAATGTCCAATTACCATCGTTTCTAGTTTTTGCAGTAGTTATGACATACAAATCTTTTCTATTCTTCATAGCTACTGTTTTTCCAAGACCATTAATTCGTAGTTGACCACCACATACCTTTGTATAGTAATACGCTAACGCAGTCCTAGTCTTACCAGAACCGACTCCACCCCGAAGGATGGAGCCGGTGTGTAAGTTATTCAAGGCTGCTATCTGATCTTCATAAAGCTCAACAGCCATGATTCTCGTTTCTACTTAGGCTGGTACACAACCTCGTAATCATCGTCAAGGCCGTCCTGCGCAAGAAGAATGTTCATCGCCTGGACCTGTGCCTTAACGCCATGACGATCTCCATAAGTCCAGTAATACGGACGAATGACAACATCGATAAACTCAATAGGCTTGGAGTCAATGTGAAGATCGTCGAGATCATTCTCATCAAGAAGAGTCTTGCTCTTCATGTTACGATTGATGAGATAAATATCCACTGGGAACCTCGTGCCGTACTTTATGAACAACTTGAGATAACCCTTAAGCTCTTCCGGCTCATCCTCATTATGATTAACGTTTCGCCAAATGACGGGCCAGCCTTCAATCTCAAGCTTCTTGGCATACTCGTCATCCAACTTGATGGCGAAATAGCGAAGTCCGTTACGACTATACAGGCCATCTTCTGCATTGTCTTCCATATGACGCCAGGTAATCTGGTCGCCGCTGATGTTCTTAAGAACGAGGTTGCTGAGGTTGCGCTCCATAGTGTTAGGCATGATAGTTTAATCCTTTCACAATTCTATTAGAAATATCAAATCCCAAACCGCATTGTCCCTGATTATACAGGAAGCATTCTTCGCAGTTTATGATTTCTCGGTCTTGACACGGTTGTAGTCACGGGATGTTGATTTTGTTCGGATCTACATCATTACTGACAAACCAATCGAAATCTCCATACTTAGATATAACAGATACCGCGTCATCAACTTTCTTTCGTTGATATGACATATCGATAGAATCTTCCATATGTAGATTTCGAACCATTTCTGATTCCAACCAACGATATCCATCCGCATCCTGTGCCGAGACAAACTTACCTTGATGCTCTTGCACCAAGATTCCGCCGCCACAATCTTTCTCTATAGGACAGAATTGTCCAGCTCTTCCGACAAACACATAGTTATGAGTTTCAACCAGGTCTCCAACTTTGGGACCCTTGTATCTAGTTACGGCATTGTTTATCACTTCTTCTCTTTTACTCTCTGGATCCTTAGCATTATTAATTAATTGAGTGTTCTTTGTTAGGACATTATCGACAATCCTTTCTATTTCAGCATCATACTCTTCCTGCGTATATGCATGAAGGGGCAACCCCTCATTCATATCTAAATATAAAGAAGAATTAACTGTTCTAACTTCGCAGCAATCGTCGAACGTTATCGGTTCTTTGCTAAACAAAGTTTTGAACACGAACGGATGCTGGAACTGCGCTCCAGTAGCAGTCCATTCGCCAGCATGTTTGCCTGTTTTGTATCTAGCTATGTATGTAGACTTATTGACCAAGCACATTCTGTCATACGTAGCTTCATGCTCGAAGTTGTATCCATACTTAGCTCCAAAATCCATAACAAACTGTATGATCTCAGGAGTAGCATTAGGAATCTTAATACTATCCGTCTTGATATGAGCCACAACATAACCCATCTCTTGAACGGCATTTTTAAGATCCACCATGAATAGCGCTCCACGCTTAGCTACAATATTGTCAACATTGCGCTTGTCTCTAAACGCATTGGGGAACTTTGCCGAAGTTAATCCATATACTGAATTGATAGCAGTCTTCAACGCACCAGCAAGATCCTTAGAAGTCAATTCGCCAGCCAGAACTCTGTCGACGTATGGAGCAAGCTGTCCATCCAGCATAGTAGACACAACTTCCCAATCTTCATGCTTTATTTCAACACGACTGTCAACAATATCTTTAAACAAGCGAGTGTATACTGGCCCGAATAGACATTCTGCTATGGTACTATTAGGATGCATCGAAGTAATATCCAACAATGCAACATCGGTATACATTCCAGGCTCAGCATAGACGTACCCGCCTTCACCTACTTCCACGCCTCTATACGTAGACATTGGTTTAGTTATTGTACGTCCGGCAACTTCTTTCTTAACCCATTCAAACTTATAGCCAGGAAAATATGGGAGAACACTCTCTACATCAGGAGCAATAGGACTTGTGAATTTGTCACCACCCACCATAAGAGGCTTAGCCTCTTTAAGAAACTCTAAAGTCTCTCCAGAAACGTCCGTCGGTCCGACCGGTTTACCGAGATCTCGGTAATTGAATTGCGACTGCGGATTTCGATTGTTTCCAAATATAAAATGAGTTGTCAAGGTGTTAGTTGTATCATTGACCGTCATACCAGCCAAATCTGCCAGAATCTGTCTAGCAGTCCAATCGGCTCTCAGCCAATGGAATCTAGCTTCTGTGGCCAACACGTCATTGTCGCAGTACTCGGAAACTCGAACCCACTCTGATTCATCTACAGGTTTGTCCCAATCCATGCCAAGCTCAAGATGGTGTATTCCCATCTCAATCTCAGCTTTCTTTAGACTCATCTTATTTCCGGCAGAAGCGAAGTCATAAATATCAGTATAGCTAATGTTGTATGCTTCGCCATACATCGCAGCTCGCTGCTCTTCTTTTGTGCCAGAGATGATTGCCTTTGACATATGATACAACTGTTCGAGACTCTTGCCAAGCCATCTTGCATAGATGATGTGATTGTCGTATCGTCTGTTGTTATACCCAACCAACTTCATATTGAACAGAGGCTCAATATCTTTTGGAGCAGGATTTATCAAACGATGCATCGGCTTTTCAGGTCCGTCTTCTTTATAATTGATAAGAAGAAGATTCGGGAACACCTCAATATCAAAGAACACTATTGGAGCGTCATCTTCCACGGCTTTTTGAACATTCTCTCTTACCACTTTGCTTGACGGATCGTTTCGATCATTTGGCACCCACACAACATGATTGTTGTTCTCATTCTCCAAATCCTTGGATCTGAATTTCATCTGACCAACAGTCTTGATGCAATAAGCCGCTTGATTAGTACTGTTTGCAGCGAAAGCTAGAACTGGAGATTCCAAATCACGCACATCATACGTCATTCCAGACTCATATGCTTCGTCTAGTATCTTAAATATAAAATCGATACTAGGCTTAGTGGCTGGATGAATCTCTTTATGTAAGTTCCTCACTATAAGATCTCTAAGAGTTTTTTCACTCTTAATCTGCTTTGTACTAATCACTTTCTTCTCCTTAAGTGGCAAGCCTCCACTTATGTGAGCTATAGGCTCGTTGTTGCATTTGGACAATCGCCTTCTTAGAGAACTGTTTCCGCTAAACACCTTAATTTCAATCCCGTCAGAATACAGTCTACTAAGAACGCTAGAATCACCATCGTAAATATAATGCAGATGGATCCCGGCTCCGCTCTTACTAAACTCAGTGTATGTCTTTGGGAATTTTGATGCAGCTTCCAGATTCATTTCGGCTGATTTAACTCCGGTTTCAGGATCCTTAAGATCGAAATCAATAACTATATGATTCTCAGGAAGACGTACATAATGAGTCCTAGTAGTATCGAGATCTTTCAAAGTAGTCTTAACATTTGTCCATTTAAGCAACGGACGACCATCTTCATTTGCATACTGAGCCGGACAATCTGCACAGAGAATATCAAACAGCGACTCAGTACTTGTTAGTTCAGATATAGCAGAACCACTCTCGCTAAGCCCATCACCTTCTTGACCACTTTCTTCAACCTTTTCAGCCTCTAGATCTTCAGCTTCTTTTTTCTTGGCCTCATCGTAATAGATTGTCGATTGCTCCAAAAACTTCTGTTTCAGAAATCCCATATAGTAACTTCTATAATATACACCATCTACCTGAACGCGATTCTTAAAATCAGCAAAGTAATTCTTCAACTCTTCCCTAAACTTATACATAGGCATCGCGTTAAGAGAACTCTCATCACAATACTCTTTGTACATCGCATAAGCCTGCTTCAAAGTTATTCCGTCTTGACTGGTGAAGACAAAATAATTCTCATCAACAAAGTTAAAGAACACATCTGTCTTATATCGCATTTCGCTAGACTTATAGCCATCATAGAAGTTTGGGCCCATTTGCTTGTATACTTCCATACAATGATTCGCAATTGAACCAATCTCAAAGTCTATAGCATTAAGTAGCTCTAAATATCTATGCTTCTCAATTAGGTTACCACTAGGAACGACGTCGATCAACCGTCGAATCAATCCGCTTTTAGCATCAGTAATCTTTACCGGTTTGTTTGTAGCCATAAAGAGAAACGCATTCATACGCATAGCATACAAAGCTTTGTGCTTCTCATTAATGACCATTTCCTCATGAGACACAATACTATTCAGTCTTGAGTTATCCTCAATTCTAGACAAATCGCCATCATGCTGAATAGCAACCAAAGGATTACTCTTGAACACTTCCAAAGAAAACTGATTTGAGATTGTTGCCAAAGCCCTAGCATCAAACATGCAATAATAGCCATCAAATATCTTTTGTATGATATTGAGGACTGTTGACTTACCGCTACCGGCTTCTCCATACAATACAATAAACTTTTGTATGTATTGAGCGTCTCCTGTCAGAATTGATCCTATAGCCCATTCTATCTTTCGTCGTTCGGTTGGACTATACAATGTGCTCATCAATTCATTCCAAGAAACACATTCTGCCTTGGATAGCGAGTATGGCAACTTCTTACTAACGTAGTCTTCTCTAGTAGTCACATCATCGGCAAAGACAATCTTATTATCTAGAGGCACATAGTGATCGGGAGAATTCTTCATAAACCTTTTGAAGCTTTCCCACGAACCAGAAGAGAAGTCTTCTAGTGTCTTGACTGTAAGCTTTGTGTCTATCTTCGTCTTCAGCTGATCATATTGTTCCCAAAGCTCTTTATCCACCAATCGAACTACTTCATACTCATCGGTATTCCAAAGACCCTTGCCTTCATCCCATATAGCATAGAATGCTCCACCGCGTATCATAATATCATTTGAAACACCAACACGAAACCTAGGTGCTAAAAATGTCTCGTTGTTTCGAGAATGACTTAGTTCGATTCGCACGAAATCCATTAATTTCCTCCTTTCTAATGTAATCAGGCCTCAAAATCAGGCTATTTATAGCATTTTCAGCATTCAACCACATTTTAGTGTCATTTTTGGTTTTTAGTGTCATTTTTGCCATTTTTCGACCCCTCAAAAATAGGCGTTTTGTGTCATTTTTGCCCCTAAAAACACCCCATTTTGCCATTTTTGATTTTTCGAAAAAAAAATGACAGATCGCGATTTTTTCAAAAACACCCCTATTTACCTGCGGTTTTATTATTTTTTATTATTATTTTTATTTAATTTAGTGTCAAAAATAAATAAATAAACTTTTTTATAGGAATGTACACTTTCATATAAAATAAAGAAGCACAAAAAAACGGCAAAAACGGCCTTTTTCAGGGATTTTTGGCAAAAAATGACACTAAGCAAAAAATATTCACACTCTTCACATCAACGATTTTTCCGTATTTTTCAGTCATTCACGACATATTTTTCCAAAATATAGTCGTTCATTTGGTCAATAAGGTGTTGTTCTCTTTGATCTCTATGCGGATTCATAAGAGGGAACGGCGATCCATATCCACGATAACTAAACTCGCGTCGCATCCATCTTTCACAAATATTTGTTATCTGACGAAGCCGACCCATATCTTCACCAAATGGTTCCTCAAACGAAGCGTCAGTAAACTCATCTAGTTTTAGATTTCCAATCATTTCCCAAAACCAGATTCGAGTACGATCTCCTCGACCTTCATCAGCCAACATATAATCCATTTTCTGAGACAAAGCGATCAATGCTTCAAGAACAGAGCAAGGCTTGTCTCCACACGAATCGAGAGCTGTTGATCCATCGGGGTTGTGAAAATATCCTCTAAGAATGTAACCGTCTTCAGCTCGATTCTTATCCAATTCAATGACCCATTCAAATGGAATGTTGTAGAGCTCACACATCAAAATATCATATGTACCTGGCTCGAGGTCAATCTTGTCACACAGCCATTCATAATACGGATCATAGATCGTATTCATTATTATCCCTCCTTTCATACATAATACAATGCCTCTCAGAGGCCATGAGAGCCCGTTTAAGGGGCCCTTTTAGTCTTTAAGGTCATTTATACCATATTGACTAAAAAGACCCCTTAAAATATAAAACGCTTAAGCTATAATTCGACCAGGTTCTATTCTGACATAGGTTTCTTCCGTGTCGTCACGCAAATACTTTGTCGAAGGACCGTCAGACTCCATATCGTTTATCATCTGCTCGATGTATGGCTCCAGACCCAAATCTCTACGAGTATCATGATCGATTAGTTCATTGGTGAAGTTCCAATAGAGTTCGTGATTTGACGTATCGAAAATATAAGATCGTATCAGCTCTCCGCTAATAGCCGCCTTCACAAACTCTTTCGCAGAGATTTCAACCACATCATTAGTATTCCATACTTCTATCGATTTGTCTGCGTAAACAATATCAGACGCTTCAGACGATGTATCAGATAGAACGTCCGAGCTATCCTCAGACATTGCTTGGTTGTTGTTAAGAAAACAGTCATTACAGACCCCGTTACAGCTTCCGAATATGCTTCGCTGACTCATCACCACGTCCGAGGAATCATTCTCCAATTTCGACGAGATCTCCGATTTGTATATTTCCGATTCGTTAGAGTATTCTCGATTATGTAGGAACTCGGATACTCGGTCCTTATAAGCTGTACTCCAATATTGATCAGAACGTTCCCTAGGAATATCTTTAGTTTCGCTAGCGGTCTCCGAACGTTCATGGCTAGACCTTTCTTTGTAAATCGAATGTAGCTTTCTAACACAAATATCAGTAGCAATTCCGATTGCAAATCCAGCACAAAGCAATTCTGCACTTTTAGCATTCATATGATCTCCGCCTCTAAATATAAAACGTCAGTGTAGACGCTAATACAATGCCTCTCAGAGGCCATGAGAGCCCATTTAAGGGGCCCTTTTAGTCTTTAAGGTCATTTATACCATATCGACTAAAAAGACCCCTTTCGAGTTATTTACTTACCATACACATCGTAGTAAATGTTCTTAGGAACACCATTGTTATCCTTCTCGACATCGAAGTGGAGAATGAAGCCAACCTTGGTGTTGTCCTCTGCATAGCGATCTCGGAACAGACGTTCGTCTTCCTTGGACATGAAATGCCAATCGCCAAGCTCATTATCTCGCTCAGTCTCAAAGGTCACATACATCGGGAACTGCGAGTCAGTCTCCTCACTCCAAAGCTCGATATAAGGAGTTACGTCAATTCCAATGCAGCAACCAGGCTTGTCGGTCCATCCGTAGAAGTGTCCAACACCAGTCTCGGAGAAACCGAAGTCCTTGAACAAAGTGTTCAGGAACACGTGGTTCATACGATGCGACTGGAGATGCCTCGTGTAATCGGCCTGAACGCGATGAATGAAGTTGTCGGCATAGAGGAAGTCCGTCTCCCAACGAGAACCACAACGCCAATTGTAGATTCGCGTAAAGTCGTCCTCCGTAAGATCGTCGAAACTGACAAATTGCTTAGTCTCAGTAATCTCGTTACCATCCTCATCAATCTTTCGAACTTCAAGATCGACTTCCTGGCGCTGCTTATCCTGCTTCTGCTCGTCAACATCGCCAACCAGGAACTTATGATCCGCCTCAGCTCCAAGCTCGTTAATCACATTGCCTCGATAGTCCGCAAACTGCTCACTGATCGATGCCGCTGCGCTGACGGCAAGGCTATGCCAATTCCTAAGTGTACCGACACCATGGCAAATTGCAGTCACTCCGAATACGCAAAGACCAATACCAGGAGCGAAGGTCCCAGCAACCTTTCGAGCAGTCACAGAGTAAACACGAACGACATCCTGCTTACGCTCAGTCTCGCTGTACTCCTCCTCGGTCAAACCATTGTTTTCCCTACGAGTCTCATCAACAGCCTTCTTGTGCTCATCAAGAATATCATGCACCTTAAGCGATGCACGACCAGTCACGAAGCCACCTACGCCAACAGCTGCCGTACCAATCACAACCTCAATGACAGGCATATGAGGCTTGATGAAATCGACAAATTGGTTGGCCTTTCCGATTGCGGTATCAATAATGCTCATATTTATTATACTCCTTTACTTAACAGCCTTGAGTTCGAATGAGGTTTCAGTCTTTCTAAATATAAAAGACTTATTTTGCTTTGTTGTGATTTGGATTGTGTTACCATCAATCAGATGGACTGTTCTGACCATGGCTTCATATGCAGGAAACTTATTAAGAAACTCCTGATACAGTTCTCGTAGAGTCACGATAGCTTCTTTCTTTTGATTACCTCGGGCGAGCTGGAGGGAGATTAACAATGATGTATCCAACATTTGGTATGTACTTAACACCAGCATTATCTATGCTATGCCATCCATAATTGTAGTTTGTATACGGATTTCGACCTGCTGCCGTTCCACCAGGATCGGCCAACTCGAAGAACTTTCCGACAGTTACCCAACCGGAAGAATCGCAAATATCCATCATCTCAGTAAGGACACGATCGGCTTCTTCCTTTATCGGAAAAGTCCAATCCGATACATAGAAACGATCATATCGATCACTTGGTTCTGCCGAATATCCACCAACTGATCGAACCGCAATTGAGTTGTAATCACGATACTGTCTCTCATGCGGAGTGATTCGTCCCTGGTTTGGAGAATATCCACCGGTCGGTCTATACGTTGTGGTTGGTACAGACATACCAAAGATTTGAGCAGCTGTTCCAACAATTGTATCAAAGAATGCTTTTCGAATGCTTGGTATGACTATGTCAAATATCACATAGTCACGAACATCAGCTACATCCTCTTTGACAAACGATCGCTTAAGCTTCTCACGAAACGTCAACTCTCGCTTGGTTATTACGGATTTCTTAGGAGCTTCTTCAGTTTTGTTATTTACAGTGTTTAGACTACTTCGAGCACCACGAACCAAAGAACTTTCAGTGTTGATTTGTGGTGTCGGCATCTGTACTTCATCCGCCATCTATTCCTCCGATGGTAGTTAACCGACGATTTCAGGCTCTGCCTCTGTGCCTGACTGATTTGCTTCAAAAATATCAACAATGGTATTCCACGCACGAGCCATGTCATCGACATTCTTACGCATCTCGTTAGAAATGGCGAATGCAGAAACCGACTTAAACCCTGAGCGACCAAGACACATCAAAGTCTTCTTACCATTGCTGCAATCCGTCGTATCAATAATGTTATCACAGAAAGCGCCAACAAGGCTCCCTGCACCAATTCCGATAATAGTGGACACGATGTTCGCAGCGAAATCGTAAGACTCGGACTCAAGATCAAACTTAAACATGTTATCACCTTTCATATATCAATTCGAAAAAAAAGAGAGAGGCTGTATCATTTCTGATACAACCCCTCTCACAGGTGTTACTCAGCTTCGGAAGGAGCCACCTCTTCGGCAACTTCCTGAGCCTCAGCAGCTTTCTTGAGCTTGGCTGCTTCACGCTCGGCCTTCTTGTTGAGCTTCCTCTCCTTGTGATGCTCGTAAAGGCCCTTGATTTTCTTCCCAGCCAGAGAAGCACCCTTACTGACGCCTTGCACGACAATGTTAGTCGCGCCGACGACAACCGTGCTAGCCACCATAGTGACTGCAGTGTCGACGATACGCTGACCAACACTTGCCTTGGTCGGCATCACAATAATGGGCGTCTTCTGAGGAAGAGTCTCAGGGGTCTCGACGACATCGGGAGATACAACCTCTCCAACGACCTCGTGGTCCACAACCTGCTCATTGATCTGCTCGCTCATAGTTTCTCCTTTCTATGCGAGCCTATACACCTATTAAGGGCTGTGTAAAATATAATTCCGAGTCGTATTTCGCACAGCCCACGATCTTAGTAGTGCGTCGAGTAGTTAAACAGCGGCAATTCCCTGAGATTGAAGATGTATCCTGGCTGAGAACAGTCTTGAGTTAAGAATGAGTCCTCAACAATCTCGAGTAAATGACGTCGCACATCCAAATCGTATCCGAAAATATCACCTGCGTTCGGCAAGACGCTAACGTCTATTGTAGGTATCAGCATCTGCAAGAAGTCATTATACGACAAACTCTCACCGTCTATCAATCTTAGATTGAAGTTATTAACCGTCTGCCGTACGTACTCTCGATCTGCTCTAAATAACGTTCCGGTCAAGAAGCCCTCACAGCACAAAGTCGATCCATGACCAGTCTCATAGATGGTGTTCTCGTTGACAAAGAATCGGCCTGCTCGCTCTTCATTAATCTTCTCATCAACCTTACGAAGACCCTTGTCTCCAAACACCTCTGTTACGGCATCTCGATTGTCTGCAATCTGCTTTTCGAGATTTCGGCCTGCTGCAACAACTGCAGCTAGTTGCTCAGCACCACTGCGCTTGATGCCATAGATGCACATCATCGTAGTGACGCCAGTAGCGACTACAGGAATATAACACTTCCAGACAAGCTTAATCTTCTCGGTGTTGGTCAGAACGTCGTCGATTTCCTCTTCCTTTTCGGCGATCTTCTTGCTAGCCTCAAGCGTAGCCTTTCCTGCGAGAAACGTAGTAACTCCAAGACCAACCCAACTACCAACAGTCAATATCGTTGGTAAGTTTCGTTCGATGACATGCAGTCCATGATTCGCTGCTGCTTTCAAGTCCATGCCAATACTCCTTTCTAAATATCAAACCTACTCGGATGCCTGACGAAGACTGGTACTGATGATCCTGGCTCCGTTTGCGATAGCATCAGAATTTTGACGAGCGATATATCTATCGGCTTCAGCCCTAAGACGTTCGTTTTCGCGAATAGCCTTCGTTCGAAGCTCTTCGTTTTCACGCTTAGTCTTCTCTTCTGCTGCAATCTTCTCGCGCTTGGTCCTCTCTTCAGCCTCTATCTTCTTGTGCTCCCAGTATTCCTTTGGCGCTCGCTGTTCGAATTCACGACGCTTAGCTCGTTCTGCATCATCTCGAGTACGCTGATCTAGAGTGAGACGCTCCTTCATCTCATTATCCAGCCTGGTCTTCTCAATGCTTGCCTTGGCTTCCTCAGCCTTTGCGAGCCAGTATTCGCTAGGAAGTTTGGTCTGCTCTCTTACCTTTTTAACTTCCTGACGTTTGTCATTTGTTGCGACATAAGACACGCTAAGACCGACAATACCAGCAAGACCGAGACTAAGAATAAGTTCTTCACGACCCACGATTTACTCCTTTTTGTAAATATCAAACGGTTACTTGTAGTAACGCTTAACGTCGCTGTATGAAACGCTATGCCTATTACCCTGTCGAAGTTGCTTGTTAGTCTCGTGCGCTATGTAGATCACACCAGCAAGAGCAACTGTAGTAAGAACAGAATATCCAACCAGAAGACCCAGCCCAAAGCCTTTTGCATAATTATACATTTTCTTGTCCAATCTCGTTCTCGTTAGTGAATGTTTTGTAAGCTGACAGAGCGTCACTCATATACATGTTGTATCTGTCGATGTCTTCTCTTGCTTGAGTTATTTTAGTGTCTGTATAGTCCTTAATACTCTTCAGCAGAATATCAAGAGCCGCGGTATCAGAATCAATCATTGACCAAACACTATACCAAGTAGACGTCTTGTAAATCGTAAGTGGTCTCGAAGCAACCTTACGTTCGAATCCTCGGTCATTTTGACGATAGTAAGAAGCATAGTACCAATCTGGATGGAACTTGTTGTATTTTAGTAATTTCACACCGGGAGTTTTTGTGAATTTCTTATCCTTTATCGAATACATCCATAGGAACACATCGCTTGCTACAGTAATCACACAGCCTCCTTAGTTAATAAAACTCAAGTGAGCAGTTAATAATAACTACTCACCTGAGTTATGGTTGCTTGATGCTTACTTGGAGGATGGGACCTCCGTTGTTGCACCGTTAGCAGTGGCAATCAACTTAGCCATGTCTTGCTGGCCTTCACCATACCCAACAAGATATCCGTCAGCTTTCCCGGTTTCGTAGCGGATCTTGTTCGCTGCATCGGTTAGACCGGTAACGTCGCAAAGCAACGTTCCGATGCCATAACCGAGCAGGAAGTTCTTTCCGCCCCACCAGGCAGTGCTGAGAATATCCCAGCGATGGTCACAAACCCAGCGACCAGCCTTTGTCGCCTTCTCCTTTACGGTACCAGCAACGTTCTTAATCGAAATGCCCATGTTTTCTCCTTTCTCTGGGCATCAACAACCTATTAAGCCGTGTGTAAAAAGTTTCGAACTACTCAGAATCGGTCTCGGAACTATCTCCCGATTCATCGGCCTCTTTCTCGAGTTCCTTTTCATACTGCTCTATAAGCGACTTAAGCTTTTCAATCGATTTGTTGAGCTTGTCAAGCTTCTTGTTCACGATTTCATCATCGATTCCTTGATCAGCCAACTTCTTTTCTATAAGCATCTTACCATGTTCTAGGTAACTAAGATCATTTTGGTACTTACCCAACAAATCCAACTCGGTGACAAGAGGCTTATATGTTGGTTTTAGTGCTTCAACATCTCCAGCGAGACTCATAATTCCTCCTTAAAACTCAAAGCCCATGGTTAAATATCAATTCCATAGACTTTGAGCTCGTAGCGATGATTAGTCAAAAAGCCATTTCAGGAATTTGTATACCACCCAGATAGGTATACCAATCAACGCTATTGCACCCAAACATCGCAACAACAAAAACATTATACCCATCCAAGTGATGTCATCGTCTTCCATAAAATCTCCTTTCTCGAAGCCATACACTACGCTATTAAAGTCTGTGTAAAACTTCGGAAAACAGATTTATTTAGATGTATGGAAGACGTTCATTAGTCCTCTAACTTCTCTGAGCGACACAAGCTCATCTTCATCCATTTTAGGAATTTTGTATAGATCGCAAATCACTCGTTCTGTAATACAGCCGTTAGCCTGTGCCCATCCAAAGGAAAATATCACAAGGTCTGCCTCACCAAGAGCCTGAATTGACTTGCCGAGATACCAAATTTTGTTGTCAGGATTCGGTAGAGGATCATCCCACATTGTATTGATTAGTTCGTAATCCTCACCAAGAGCTATAATAGCAAGCTCATATATAGAATGCATCCTTAAAGAGATCTCTTCATCACTATGACCTCTCATAGGAAGACTTATGAACAGTTTCTTTGACATATTTGTAAGTCCTTACGTCAAACTCCAGTCGTGGTTAAATTCCTCAAGGTCGTCCGGAGAACCATCTAAAATATAATAGTCTGGTTCTTCGCCTATGATCATCAATCCATATAGACCGATAAAGGTCTTGAAGTGTTCGCGATCTCCAATAGTACTCTTCAGTATGGCTAACTGATTTAGTGATGGTCGTATTTCATTTTCTTCAGATGCCCAATTCATAGAAGCTCCTAACAAATATAATCAGTCCCACCCTCCGTCTGATTATGTCGTTCAGCATTGTATACCAGTGCATATGTAGAATCGAAAGGAGATTTAGCAATCAAGGGCGGTTTTGTGATATACAATCCGAACCCCTAAATATCAAAGCCTAGCGATCAAATAGATCAACGTGACGCAAGTAAGAACGATATTGATTATCAACATACACCCACCGATTGCTATTGGAACCATTTCTGCCAACCGGTTCTGTACGCGAGCACGAATCAACTCAAGTTTATGAGAACTTGCCCAAGCTCTTAGGAAGAACATGTAACCAAAGGTGATGATCCACAATATTAAACAAATTTTCACAATCAAAGGCATTATTTTCTCCTCGGTCTCCGTTTAGCGTTTGGTCTATTCGGAGTCACATACTTATTTTTACGCCGGCGATTTTCTTGACCCTGTTGCTGTCCAGTCCAATATGCAACGAACACGCAAAAGGAAAAGGCAACAAACACCATAACATTCAATATAGCGAAAATATCCATAAGCGCTCGTCACCCAATCGGTTAATCATCGACATCTTCTATTTTGTATCCAAACGGAACTTCTCCGCTGATAATATTTACCCAATGCTTCAACACATCTGTATGCAATGGGAGGTCACTATTCAATGCCTCTTTCAGTCTAGTTTTGGCAGTTTTCTGCAAAACGTCGAATGTGCTCCGAGGTATTGTCTTTTCGAATTTATAGGCGCATTGCGGATACAGCATGTCGTCCCAATCTCGAACTACTATGCCAGTTTCACTATTACGGTAGTTCGATGTGAGTAGGAATATCAAGGGTACCACAGAAGCCTGATACCCGCTAAGCTCGAAACCGTAAGAAATCATAGTGGCTACGCAACATGCAGCAACCGCATAGCAATACGAATCATATGTGTGTATATATTTTCTATCTGGTCCGCACAACTTCTCACAAAACTCAATAAGAGAATCTGTATCTACATGTTCTGCGTCTTTAAGCCAACGCTTTTCAAGTTTTTCAACTTGATCCTTGTCCATAACGTTTAGATCAATTATCTCAATTATCTCCGCCATAATATTTCCTTAATGTTAGTAATAACTGACTGGGAAAATATCCTCGTAAATACAAGGTACAATTCGCTGCATGTCTCGAAGCAGCGGGAGCATAAGCTCTCGAATCTGATAATGGGCCGACTTACTACACCTGCGGGCAAAAATATCACGCCACTCACGAAGATTAGCAGTAACCTGGATAGTTGTAGCTACATCGTTGATCAAACACCCACGAGCTTCCTCGGGTTTTTGTCCCAACTTAATCCTAGACATGTATTCATCTTCGCAGTTCTTAAGATTCAAGATCCATTTATTGTAGATTTCCTCGCTATGACTGTTAATCACATTGGAATCTTCAATAAATTTGATCGAATTTCCGAACTTATCCTTTGAGTAATTACAATATCTAGTAGATTCCTGAGAATAAGCCGTATGCCGATGTCGTACCAATTCATGAGTAACACCTCGGTTCGTGACAAATATAACAGTCATATTGCCATGCTCGAGTGGAGAGCCGTGTCCACGATGTCTACGAATTAGATCACATCGACCTTCGTGTGTCTCCGGAATCGGCGTTTTATAGCATTGACAATACCCAGAACAAATCTTATAGATCTCTTCTTCTGGATGGAAAAAGAGGATCTCATGCGACTGCTGAATAATATCCATGGTAGTTATTCCTTGGGCTCGATGGTCCTAGCGTTCTCAACAGCATGCAGAAACTCTGCACGAGGCGTGTCAACACTAACTCGCTCAAAATACTTACGAGCAATAGCCATAGCAAGGCCAACTTCCTTGTTAAACTCGTCACCCTCTCGGCAGTTAACTACTGTAGTCTTACCATCAGACCACTTGACCACCGTATGAGTACCGTTGTAAATAATCTGTTGAATATCAGGCATGTTCTTATCCTCATCACAAGTGAAATCTACAGAAATTGGCTTTATTATTGACTGATGCATTGACTCAATGTCAAATGGATTATCCATATGAATTGGAAGGACCGCCCAATCTGAATGAGGATTAAAATCTTGATCAAACAGCGAATCGAGCGAAACACCATACTTGTTTTCAAATTCTTCAGCTGTATATGCATTAAAACTGATAGGATTATGAATAGACTCGTCGAGATTCTTACGAATGAGCTTGTCGAGATATTCCGGATCGTTAACAAGAGACATCGAATGAGACATTATAGAACTCCTTAATCTACAAATCGTTGGCGATCAATCCAGCGATTTAGTTTATACATAATTACTTTCGTGTCCGGATGAAGGCCAAGAACCATAGAGCATAACTGTACATCGCTCAGTTCTTCCTTCAGCGAAATATCAATCTCTTCCATGTTCAAAGGAGTGTAGTTTTCGCCACGAAGTTTTCTGGCCTTTTTGAGAGCTTCTTTTGCAAGCTCCGTACACTCCTCCGCCAATTGTTCGTATATAGCAGCTTCATTTAAACTATGCCTAATGGTATAAAGATTGTCGGCTGTTTTAGAAATTAATTGATACTCGTCCGGAGTCATACGATCAACTCCTATCGAGAGGATGCAATAATATCATAACCCTCATTCATAGTAGGAGGATTAGACTTTAGTTGCATATACATACGCTCAATAACTTCCTCTGGAACACACATGCTTTCATCCCTTGTTTGATTGTTCTTAACACAATCGAGCAAAGAGGTGCGCATAATCATACACACAGATCTACCATAATTGTTAGACTTCTTTGCCCAATTTATTGCATACTTACGGAATCGCGAATTACAATTTGTAGCATCAAATATAACATTAAACTTCAAATCCAAATTCGCCTTAATTCGCTTATGGGCCTCGTCAAAAACTTCCTTATTATGATTTTGATCTTTCCTAGTTCCAAACAACTCGGTACGAATATCATCTGAAGAAACAACGACCCAATTGCCTGGAAGTGTGGAAGCTAGCTCACGGGCTTTTGTAGACTTTCCAGAACCGGGAGCCCCGCAAAGCATAATGAAAGATCCGCCATCACGCATTTCAGAATCAGACAAATAAAACATGTTACCTCTACTCTTTTATATTACCCATCAGTGAAATATCAAGAACTTGAGCAGCATAGTTCTCATCATATGTACACATGGCATTCATAAGAAATGAATAAGTCGGTTCGTGTACAGTCACCTCTATTGTGCTCTCGTCGTTAAGAGCTTTTCCCACCATTCGTAAATCTTTGCTTTGTGGATCATAAGAATATCCAATTAGTTTGAAAACACTTTCTGAAATCATACACTCCTCTTTTCATACTAATCGACCACCATTTCATTACAAGCTAAGTTGCTGTTGTCTGTAACAATCACATTGGCATAGGGATCATTAAAAGCATCTTCTGCCGCCAATGCCATAACCAATTTCCACAATCTGGAACCAGGCTCATGGTTTTCAATATGCCATACTTCTATATAATCTTCTGAGATTTTTGGCTTTTTCTTTCGAACCATGTTTTGTCCAATCAACTAATTAATATCGAGAAATCTTAACCAAGTTTTCTAAAATATCAGTACTATCGAGCCAACCTATTGGTGATGGGTAATCCTCATTGTACGCAACGTTATCGCCATACAGCAAAGTTAGCTCCCAAAGAAGCTTGTCTCCGCCATAAGTATACTGACTCCAAGAGATCTTTGCCGCATATCCGCTAGTGTAGCTCACTATGATTTCAATCAATCCTGAGTTAGCGTTTTTAAATTCCGATGGATATCTATTTAGATCGTTTCTAATTTGTATAGATTGTACGTTAGGCACTCTACGTTCGGCTTGAACAGCTATGTACTGAGCCTCTTCTTCCATAGCTTCGTATTTCATCTTAGGAACTATCGACGTGGCCATTTTGTTTCTTTCCTTTATTCGCTAGTTGCTTATAGTATTCACCTATCTTATGCTCAACATTTGCAATTTTTTCTGTAATTTTCTGCTTTTCGTATTCCCACTGTCGTATACGAAATTTACTAACCTCGAGATCACCTTTAAGGAGCTTTAAGGTTTCTAGGTTAGCTTCGTTTTCCATAGCAGCCGCTAAGTCTTCGGTTGTTTCGTAATCTCTTGCGTCTATCATAGAATATCAATCCATCCACATAGAAGAGAGCAAGGCGTCGATTTCGGTGAATTTCGACGGATCATGATCACTCATGCCATAAATCTCTGCAAAATTCTGAACCATTTGATTGTTTTGTTGCTTGATAGCCTTTTCCATGGTTATGAGACGAACCAACTTCTGCTCAATTTTCTTCGTGATAGCGTGAGTGCCAATTTTATAACCAAAATAGAATGCGAGTATAATCGGAATAAGCTGCTTCACCATACAAGTCTCCTTAAAAAATAAAAAGAGGCGATCTGTAACAATTTTACAAATCGCCTCCGAGAGGGCTACAACGCCAGCAACTTTTCGGTTGCCTTTAGGCATCCTGCCCCCAAAAGTTTGCCGATGGCGTCACCGGCTTTGACGGCGAGATAGAACCCGCCGACCCATACCAAGACGACTCCACCATACACCATAACTTTCTTCGGCGTAACTGCCATTTTAACTCCTTTCTTATTACAGGCGTACATTCGCCTCTCATTAAGGAGTGTGTAAAAAATAGTGACCAATCACACGTTTGCGTTTCTCAGGCTATGCACAAGAGCCCAAGCGTCTCGATACAATCCGGCACATTTTGGTCCAGCATGGCGTTTGTAGAGCAGATCTGCTTCGTCGACATCTATCGATCTGAAGTCAGACAGATTATAAATGCCATAATAACGATTCAGAATATTAGTCAAACGAGTGGCTAATGACTTGGGGGCTCCAACGAACATAAACAACTGTTGAAGATAATTGGAGTTTTTTCTAGAAGCTCGCCTCTCCCACTTTGGTTTTGCGGACTTTGATTCATGAAGTCTTCTCAAATACTTGTTTCGCTGCTTCCTCTTAACCTTCTTAAGAGTTTCGATAGCTTTGGTTTGATCGTCTTTATAGTACCAAATATAAGCTTGTGCAGAATCGAGTTTATGATGAAGCCAAAGAACTTCCGCATTCGGGTGTTTTCCAAATTTGGACAAATCATGATTAAAATATACAGTGTTTTCGTGTCCATATACACCAAATTCAGTACGAAGTTTTATGATACTAAAGTCTTGACACAGAACATATACGTGAACTTGCATGCGTTCGTGCCTTAGTAGTTGAAGCTCCACACTGTTTTTTGTATATGCTTGAAACACAGGATGTCTAATGTTACCGTCGACATAGAGAGGAAGAATCGCTATATCGACATTAATGCCATCGGTAGCAGGCCCTTCAAAAAATATAATTTCGAACTGGTGACTGCTTAGGCTTTGATCAACCACATGCAAAGAAGTCGATTCATCAAAACATGAATAATATTCAATAACTGGACTCTTCATATGCATGCGACGCTTGCAGAAACTATACACAGTGTCTTTTGTTACTCGTTTATCAGAAAAACCAAATTCAAATCCTCTAGACATAGCAAACCTTTCTAAAAAGTAAGAGGGTCTGATAAAATATCAAACCCTCTAGATTACGATCTAGATTGTTGTCTCCGATCTCAATTCATCTTGGATCGTTTTCGATAACTCATACAATCCAAGCAGCTCTGCCAGCATGACCTCCGACTCAATAGAGTCGATTTGAACCACTGGCAGTTCTGACATTGGAATAGTGTCTGAGTCCGTCGAAACGAACCCGTTGCTGAAATTACGATCGATCATAAAAATACCTCCTTTGTTCGTAACCTATTAAAGGAGGTGTAAAAAGAGAATGGACTGATAAAACATCTATCAATCCATTCTCCGAATCGGATTAGTTGTCGGTTTCCTCCTCGTCATCGAGAGCATCACGAATCTGACATTCGAAGTCCAGGGAGACGTTATCGCAAACGCCTTCATCAGACTCGAATACCTTCTCCGTTCCGTTCTGATACTCGATATGATACTCCATTTTATCCTCCTTACTAGAACCCGTATTCTATTAAAGAGTGTGTAAAATTATATAAGGCGAAGAGTATTTAGAATTTCAATAGTACTCATTCCCCGAGCTTTCATCTCCATAATAGCTTGTCGATCATTGTTGGTCATTTTTCTTTTAAGATCCCAACGCAGTCCAGTAGACCTATCGTACCAAGTGTAATCGACACGCTCGGCCTTCTTCTTTTCTCTATGTGACACAATCATGCTTTGTGCCGACCGAAGACCGTTAATAGTTATTGGAACCACGATCGCTGCAGCAGCTTCTGGGTTATCTATAGCCCAGTCTATAATCCGGCAGCTTTTGCTTAAAATATAATCAGCTGCTTCCGATGCATAGTGCTTTACAGCGGTTCCCCAGTTTTGTAGATGCTTCTTTACGTTCTCAGTATCGATGCTCATGTTCATACTCCTTTAAGTTGAAATATTTTTCTGTTATGCCTCTGACTGTTTGTAACTATATGGTTCTGACTCTAATTAGTTCGTTTTTGAGTTTTAAATCTTTTATAATGTATCGTATTTGCTTTTTCAATTCCACAACTATTTCTCGTGGGCAATTTGGTTCCCACTCTAAATGATTAAGCGCTTCTATAAAATTAAGCAGCGGAACCCATTTGTTGTGATATGAATCAGAGTCGACTGAGAATATATCATAATAAATACCATCTCTGGATTTGGAATCATTTAAATCGCAATCAAAGCGTTTATTATAATCTTGTAAAATTTTATTTTTCGTATCATATCCCATAAGAGTGTATGTAATGTTACCTGAGCTGGTCCAATAATTTTCGCCTCGTATAATCCAATAAGCTTTTTGATTGTCTTGGACTCGTGTTAGTTCATTTTGTGAAAGTTCAATAATAGTTGTCAAAATGTTCTCTTGATCATCTGGAGCATTGACATCTCTCAACTCGTCAACAAGATCGCTCAATTGTTCGATTATTGATGACATGACGCTTCCTTTCTAAAATATCTATATGCTAGCATCCATTAATTTTTCTGCTCTATTTTTAACATTGATGTCTTCACATTGTTCGATCAGCCTTTCTAAACAAACCCCAACCAAATACACATTCGATGGTTTAAGGTAATGTCCACGCTCGAATCGATTATAAGTTGTTCTATGGATTCCACATATATCGGCTATATCATCTTGTGTATAGCCTAAAGCTTTTCTAACACGACGTATTTTTTCAAGTGAATATTGTTTAAATATTTTGGGTTCTTGTTTCATGAGAATATAAAAAGAGAGTGCTACATATACTCTCTTTACCTCCTTTCTGAAATATCTACATGCTAGCGTCCATCAATGTTTTGGCAGTGTTTTTAACATTGATATCTTCGCATTGTTCAATCAACCTTTCTAAACACGCTCCAACCAAATATCCATACATTGGTCTAAAGTAATTCCCGCGTTCAAACCGATTGTAAGTCGCTCTATGAAACCCGCACATGTCCGCTATATCATTTTGTGTATAGCCTAAAACTTTTCTAACAAGACGTATCTGCGCCAGTGAATATTGTTTAAACACTTCGGATTCATGTTTCATAAAAATATAAAAAGAGAGTGCATGTCACACTCTCTTTACCTCCTTTCTAGAAGTTGCAAACATTTGTTCTGCCTGGGCCGTAAAGCCGTAGGACAGACCCATCATTTTTGCATTGAGCTCCCTAGACTTGGCTAGATTCTGCTCCATCTGCTTCAAATAAATCTGTTTCGGCTCCTTGGCCTTTTTAATTCCAAACATTTCAACCTCCTTCCTTCTCATTAAATGAGGTGTAAAATGTTCAATACGCTCCTTCATACCCCATATAATAGTTATCATTGTCGGGCTTCGTTTTTTAATGCGTATGGCCAATTCATTAAAACGAACTTCCTAAATTGCATCATACTGATTATGCTGCCACGCATATATACAATTACAGAATCTAAAACAGAATCCGTCAATGCATCCCATTCAAAATTATAAAGCGGTTTTGTTGGATGATACAATACGTTTAATAAATCGTACACGCCAAGTTTAAATTCAAGTTGTCCACAAACATGTCCATTAATTATTTCTATCTTCATTAGCAATTATCCCATTCGTGGAAGAAAGGATTTTATCAATTAAATTCACGCTTTTATCGAGCATGGTTTTATCAGGATCACCTTCAATAGATGCATATAACGCAGCATTGCAAATATAATCATCTATAAAATTTAAAGCTTCTATTTCTTCTTCATATAATTCAATGATGATTTTCATGATTCTCTTTTCTAAATTTAGTTATAAAATATCCAATCAAAAAAAACAAAAAGGAGAGGACAAGTCACTCTCCAGACCCGCTACTGTTCACGCAACGTAGTCACAAGCTCTTCAGTAAGCTTGTCTACGTACATAACCGTAACGGGGCTTTCGGTATACTTCTCCTCTCCCCACGAATCAAGGTCATCAGTGCTATAAGTAATTTTTATCTCAAAATCGCCTTCTTTCCTTCTCTCATTAATTTCGATTTTGGTCCCGGACTTGTTCGTCCAGGACTGATGGTCGGTAGACCGAGTCCACCAATCCACATTCTCCTTAGCATCGGAAGCCGTATTTACTACGGTCTCCTTTGCGGAGTTTGCAGTCTTGGCGACGTCATCCACGCCACAGCCCGTGGTGCAAACGCACCCGAGCACCAGCATCGTCATAACAACAAAGCTCTCAAAAGTCTTCTTCATTTTAAAAACCTCCTATAGTATTTGACGGACCCTTTCCGTCTCATTAAAGAATGTGTAAAAAATGAGGAAGTTTTAAGAACTTACTGATCAAGATTGAGCAAACACAAAGCCAAGCAAATACAGGGTATAGAAATTCCAGCTGTTGTTAGAAACCACTCAATACTAAACACTCCATAAGCTTCACTAGCATACTCTATAACCGGAAAGAATATCAACCATATGCATAGTGGCAACGTACAGTATCGAATAAAGTTGTACAACATATCTCTTTCTCCTTGATCGAACGCTTCGTATTCCTTCTACAAAATATAAATACTAAACGTTCTCAGCATTCTTCTTTTGAAGTTTCCACCAATTCATCAAACCAATCACCGCCATGATCAGGTAAATGGATTTCTTAGTTAGATATACCGGATCGAAATGCTGAATAAACATCGCTACTGCTACGACATCTGTAATAAGCCAAAGAACATATTGCTCTCTGAATCGCAGCATTTCGAGTCCAGTAGCAATAATACCAATAGCAACTGTAGCAGCATCAAGCCATGGAACATTTCCGCCAATCTGTACGAGAATATAATGATAGAGAACTGTTGCGGCAATGACTACAGCTCCAACAATACAATCTTGAACAGGCATAAGCTTCTTTGCTTTGGTGAGTTCTTTCCTATCTTCATCTCGATGTCTAGACCAAATAATCCAGCTAAGAATGTTGAAAGGCAGGTACACAACCATCTCAAGGACAAATGTTCCCCAGATTTTCCAATAGAACAAATATATAGCATAAACGATAGTGTTGACTATACCAAAGACAAAATTTGAAACACTTGCCTTTGCACAGAAGAATATACACACTATGCCACATACAGCACTGATGAAATTAAGAACTGTTAGCCAAGCTGGATTACCATCAGGACTTTGGTATAGGAATGCACTTATCATAGCCCATCCCGCAATTAGAACCATGATAGTGCCCATTACCCATTCGTACCACTTCATAGCTTGAAAAGACTTTTTAAGATTATCTAGACGATCCATTTCTTTGCCTCCTTTTCGGACAATTCATGTCTAATCATTGTTGCACTAATTGGAACTTTTTTACGATCTGCATCCACTATGATGTAATCAGCCCATGGATAAGCTCGTTCAAAATATGGAGCATAGAGAACTGGTTCACTACCAAATATTACATTGAATCTTCCAGCATCAGTTGCCGCTAAGACCAATGGTGTCTCAGCATCCCAATCCTCTCGACCATCCGGAAGAATGCATTTTGATACATCTATATGAATCGGGTATACATTATCAAATCTGTTAGCAACTTCTTGAACTTTCTTCCATCGAGATTCTACTGAGTAAATATCACGATCGTTCAATTCTCGTTCAAGTCGCTCCCAAGCACCACCAGAGAATAGAATTAAATATACTTTGTCACATAGTTTTGAAGCTGTCTCGACACAATACAAATGACCTTTATGCATTGGTAGAAACTTACCACCATACATACCTGCTTTGTAATGTTGATCTTTTGGTAATTCGCTTAAATATTTTAGCATTTTGTTCCTTAATCATCATTGTGAAATGGATTTGCACTAGCTAATCTATTCATAATATCTTGCTCTACTCGTGCACAATCTTCAAAAGTCTTAACTCGACCATCATCTGTGTTTCGATCTTTTATAGAATCAATAACACTAGCCAGATCGGGATTGACTTCTCGTAGAGCATTTACAATAATATCATAATTTGTTTTAGTCATTGTTAGCACCTTTATTTAGATATCTGCGTCTACTTCTAGAATACCAACAGAATATTCATCAGGATCTATATTACGACAATTTGTACAAACAAACGAGTCGCTATGTGAACTAAGATTGTTATATCGTGCTGTTATGGTCTGCTTTACATAATCTCTGTCGTACTTACTTATTTGCTCCATAACAACGTCTGTGGCATAATCGATCGCTTTGTCTAAATCAGAAAAGATTTTTAGCACTTCTGTTACATAATAATAGTCACCTTTAAATACTGCATAAACCTTCATCGCAAATCCCTTACTCTTTCTTTTCTGTGCATCGACAGAAACTACATCCATTTGAGAGTAATTTAAATCGGAAACCTCCATGTATTTAGGTTCCTCTTCTGTACCAACATTCTGAAAATTCACCGCATGTTGAATATCAAGAGTGTGTCGACAAGCATTGGTCTCATCTAATAGGCTAGGGCATCTTCCATCACAAGCATGTCGATCACACAAATAAGCTATATTGTCAGCCATCGTTACTCCTTTTCTAAAAAGTTTGGGTGCTATGGCAAATATCATTCCATAACACCCAATCGAGTCTACTTGTCAGCTAGATAGTTTTTCCATAGTTTCCAGCCGACAATCGCCAAGATAATGGCTCCAATGCCAGTTGAGGCAAAAGCTATAATCCCATTCGCTAGTGTTAGAAATATCACTAGACCTAGAATGATAGCCACGCCCCAACATACAATCAGACCCACCATCTTGAACACATCGTTGAAATCCATAGATTCTCCTTTCGTCTTGACAACAAACCTATTAAGTCGTGTGTAAAGACTGGAGATAATGTTAAACAACAATGCTATCCGGATCCATCACAACAATCGAATCACAATCCCAACCATACATAGACCAATATGTACAAGAATTAATAGCGATTTCGACTCCCGAATATCCAAGTGTCAAAAGCTTTTCGTAATCAATACTTTCCACAGGAATTTCGTGCTTATATAAGAACGGTCTATTTGTTGAATAAATACAGCAATCCATGTCGTGAAGTAATCGTAAATCTACAATGTTCGAAATATAAATAATTTTCGAACCCGGCTTTAGCGAAAACGTAAATGATTTTGATAGAAAATCTAAATCGGAACCCCCACAATCACACCAATCAAATTCTTCTTTGCACCAATCGTACCAACCATTTTTGCTATTTATTGGTGATGCCCACAATCCACCGATAGGCTTGATCCAGCAATCTCTATTAGAAATAGGTACGAACCATTCTTTATCAAATTTGTCCGATCCATAGTGTATGTATTGCGGAGAGTTCTCGTCAATTATTTTGATCATTGAAATATCCATTCAGCACTTTTCAGAAGTTGTCACCCTTGATCCGACAGTTTGGTTATAGCATTTTCTACAACCCCAAGCTCTTTAATTTCTCTATGATCCAAACTTCCTTTTACACAAACGTGATCATGAAGACCATCGTTGATAATAGAAATTTGAACGTCGTCACGGAAAACAAAATGATGTCCGTATGAAACCCCATGTTCATCAGTACTAATAAACAGCAAATGAACATTTCCTATTCTAACATTCATTAAATTCTCCTAAAATATAAATTAATGCTCATACAAGTCGTCAGCTTGTAGCCAATCGTTTGTGCGACTTACAGTATGATCCATAAAATCGACAACAGTCACATCCAAGTAGTCTTTGGTTGACGTATCGTCGTGAATAAATATCAAGCTGTTAAAATCCGTTTCTGGATCGTCTACCACCGCAATACGACAATCACCCAAATCATGCTCTCTAAGTATACTTACCAATTCTCGTCCAGTCATTCCAATCTCCTTTCTCAATTACGATTCTAAAAATCCCACTCGGGAATTTTTATCAAAAAAAAACAAAAGATGTATGGGAATCGAACCCATTACTCTGTTGCCAGCGTTTTACCAATAAACTCACATCTCATTAAGTAGTGTGTAAAAAATACAGGTGCTGTGAAAGCCACCTGCATAGCGCCTATCAATCACTTCAGTTCGTGAAGAGCTTGAGTCGCTGCTTCAATTCCATTACGAACGTATGGTTCCTGATAAGCGCCATAACCGATTATCTCAGTCACAGCACCTGTATCGGCATTGTAACGGCACAGGTACACTTGATATGTGCCGTCGAACTCATGATTATCCTTCACTCTCACCTCCCCAAAATCGGTGGCCATCGTGACGGGCCCGTACTCCTCATACAGAGGGTCGTCGGGAATCGTCGACCATAGCCAGCCGAAAGCAAGGGCCAGTAGAACAGTGATGATAACTGCCTTGACGTTTTTCATTTCATACTCCTTTCCGTGTTACAACACCTATTAAGGAGTGTGTAAAAATAAAAGAGAAGCTGTGTGTATCGTTTCAACAGCTTCTTGACGTGAAGACTGACTAGTGAGCCAGCCCTCCGCAACCGACAATAACGCCGGTTTCGTCTCGGATAAGACGAGTCGGATAGAACAAGTCCGTCCTATCTGGACACGCGTCCCGTACCATTTTGGAAACTATAAGGTACACACCGTCTTCTGGAGCTGGAAGATTCTCAACCTGCCCGTAGGTCAAGTTGAAAATATCCACACCGTCAACGGTGGTCTCGTAGTTCTCAACTGTAAAAACGCGAGCCGCAACAGGCTCTGGAACAAGCTGTTCCACCTCTCCGTTATCCTTAACGAAACTGACAGAATGCGGCGTGAAGTTCTTAAACATAACTTTCTCCTTTCGATCACGCCTTCTACGTCATTAAGAAATGTGTAAAAAAAGGAAAGGGCATGTAGCCCTATTCCAGTCTATCTTTCACCTCCATTTCTACATAGAAGGGCTCGCAATGTTCCTCCTCGTCGCCATCTTCTTTAAGGAGCTCACACGCTTTACGCGCTAACTCCTTGGTTGAATATACAGCGTTGAGGACGGGTTCTTCGAGCACATCATCTTTACACCAATAAAAATAGACCGCATATACCTTCATGATCTTTCCTTTCATTTTACAGATAAATCTCATACTTATCTCGTTAAAATCTGTGTAAAAAATAAAAAACTAAAAGGACACCATTTTTGGCCCCTTTAGTTTTTGCGGCGAGAGGAATCCGCGTGCTGGGACGGTAAACACCAGCTTTTATGGTACGAGCCAGCTAGTGGTCGCCGCCAAGACTGCCTTGGACTTGCTCCACATACCGGTCAGCGTACTCCACGCCAAGGCGACGCTCTATCGCCTGGTATGATTGCATACCAGACAAGTAAGCGGCCTTAACGCACAGTGACGCTAGCCAGTAGCTCACAAAAACCAAGACGAAAATCTTGACGAATCGACGCAAACTAGCCTCGTATCCGAAGCTTTCGTCTATCATCTCTTTGCACCTCCTTTCCATCTCTCTCATTATGTGGTGTGTAAAAAAATAAACTGTCTGTAAAAAGCCCAAAGGACCTGTAAATCATTCTTACAAGCCCTTTGAGGTTTGGGAGACGCCCCGTCCGATCTTGAATCTTTGTCGATTCGCACAGCTCCGTTCGCCTCACTCCATTAAAGGATGTGTAAAAAAGAGACAGTGTGTATCATTTCAACTGTCTCAGATTGGAGTCCGTTATCACTGGACTTTAATCTTCTCAATCTGTCCGGTCATCCAGATAATTTCTCCTTTCTTTTCAATCCGAGTTTTATAAACTTTCGGATATTCGGTATCAACCTCGACTTTCTCCTCTCCAATACGAATCAACCAATCCAGTTCCTCGTCACATATGTTGACGAAGGCCTGGTCGGCTTTCTTCTTATTGGAAAAGAGACCCAGATCGTACCGAATCCGATCGAGTTCTTCACTCAGATCAAAAGCGTTCAGAATCGTCTTATAAACGACCATCTTGTAAACGAACATCTTGTCCTCCTAAAAATCGTCTCCAATTCTATTAAAGTCTGTGTAAAAAATAAACCACCTGTAAAAAAGGAAGGACGTGCCTTCCTTGATGATCACTCTCCAAAATATCTATTCTTCTGAGAGTTGTAAGTAACCGTCTCCCAATACTCTTTCGAGGCGGTCACCTCACTATCTTCGAATGTTTTTATTACATCGTCATCATCAAAAGAAGATTCCTCCTTCCATTCGCCAAACGTATACAATATGGGTGTATGCGTCTGAATTTTTGCTGTCTCTTCAACCTTCGGCTCACCACATCCTGTAAGCGCGAGGGCCGTCAGAAACACAACAAACATCTTCTTCATTTTAACCTCCTAGTATACGGACAGACCTTTTCTGTCTCATTAAATGGTGTGTAAAAAGAAAGGCCCTGTGAAAGCGGCCTTGTGGAACTAGTAGTTCTTAAGCATCGAATCAAACTCGGCTCCGACGACAACGATCTCGAATATATCGTTGAAGTGAGCCCCATCAACTACCACTTGCTCAAGACTATGATCGTACGCTCTCATCGTCCAGTCATATGTCCCATCATCATGGGCATCCATATGCTGATCGATGAGTGTGTACTCACCGTTACTAGCAAGCGGAAGCAATCGCTCAAACTTCTCCATCAAACCGATCTCGTATTTGCACATCGGATTCTCAAGTATGTGCTTCTCCATATCTACAAGTTCCTGCTCTTCTGCCTTCGCAGGACCCGCCACCATAACGCAGGCGACGATAGCGGTCATGATAATAACAAACATCTTCTTCATTTTATTCTCCTTTGAATAAATGACAGATCTTTTCTGTCTCATTAAATGGTGTGTAAAAAGAGAGATGGCGTGTAAATATCTAGTTAATAGCTACTTAAGATCTACACCTGCTTCGTCAGAAGCGACCTCCATTTTCCTTGTGTGCTTTTTGAGAATAGCTCGCATGGCATTATAATAGTTCATCTTTATACGACGATTTGTTTCACTAGCATTTGGATCGTCTTTTGTCTCTTTAAGTTTCAAAAGACGATCATTTAAATACTCGATCAACGTCGTCTGAACCCTATATAGTGTCTTTGCTTCTTTTTCATCAAAAGACACAGTGAGAACCTTCTTTTCTTCAGCCATAAATAGCTCCTTAATCCAGCCATCTCTCCTATAAACACATGTGTAAAAAAGAAGCGCCCTGTAAAAGCGACGCTAAGAACTTTATAATATCTTTATGGTATTCCCATCAAACACAACACCCTGTTCCTCAGCAAGACCTTCCAAAGCCAACCCGATAACGATTGTCATCGACTCGCTTCGATTGGTTCCGCTTTCAACATTCCTTATGGTTTGACGGGTGCACCTACAAATATCAGCAAGTTCTTGTGCTGTTATTCCCAGAACCCTTCTCTGATACTTAAACAGTTTTGCATCATACTTCTTAAATTGCATAACGACCTCCTAAACAAGTATCTACTTCTATTAAGAGGCGCGTAAAAAAGAGACCCCATGTAAAACACAGAATCTCTTGGATTGGTCAGATATGTACTCCTTCCTTATCGAAATATCCAAATGTGCCCATAATTGGCCTTGGCTGGATAGGCTTAAAGTCCAGCTTCCAGCTGTCAACCGGGCGTCCGTCAGAAGATACCGACAGAGTGATGTGCGGTCGGTTAGCTCCGTCGTAAATATCCATTATCGAGTCAGGTAACTCGACAAGATACGCTTCATTCTTGCCGTCGTTGCCGTAACCGACGATTGTCATTTCGACTGACTTACCATGCACCCACTCCGGGTATTCCTTTCGGAACCCAAAGGTCACATGCTGGTTCTGGACAACCTTCTCAAGCTGTCCGCCCATGTTGTTCACGAATATTCCCCAATAAATCGGAATCATTTCAATCCTCCTTAATAGAATATCCAATCCTATTAAAGGAAGTGTAAAAAAGAAAGCTCCCTGTAAAAGCAGAGCCTTCTAGTTGCCGCTACAAACCCTGCGGCATTGGCTGAACCTTCAGGAAATTTGAATAGGTTCGGTGGCCCCTCAACGGGGCTGAAAGATTGCTCTGTCTCCATTCGACTAACTTATCGCGAGCTTCCATAGCTTCGTGCATCGTATCGAAGGGGCCGAACTCTTCCTTCCAACCGTTGGTAACCAATTGAACAACAATCATTTCAATCCTCCTTTAATAGATTCCAATCTCATTAAACACTGTGTAAAAAATAAAAACGATGTCCTGATTCGAACAGGTCTCCTGGGTGGTTTTCAACCTCTGCACCTTTTCCCTCGATAATCAATGTATATCGACATTACTATCATGCTTTCGCATGGGGTCCCGACGTAGATATCTACGGATAGGATTATCCCGAGTCTTGTGACCGGCTTGCTTGAATCTTAAGCATTCAAGTTTAGCTTCATCGTTTCTATTATATTACGTGTAAAAAATAAATAATATGTAAAACAAAACGGCAGTACTTACGTAATCCGCTACTGCACGGCGCTAATTGTGAATGCCCAACACACCCTGGTCGCGGGGCCATTACAGAATGGCGACCAGTTGGCCTTTCCTAATCATATATGCTGCTTTAATTAATCTTTGCTTGCAACAGCCAGCATATCAATGCTCATTTCGTTTTCTGCTCATTAAGATGTGTGTAAAAAAAGAGACTCCATGTAAAATACAGAGTCTCTTTGTCATGTCTATAGAACAAACCAAAGACAGACGAACACAATCAATCCAAACATAAATTCAGGAAATTCTAACAGTCCGAGCAAGATCAAAATTGCTATTGCCAATAATACCCCAGCAAATATAATTAATCCAGCAACTCCTTCCGTCATCAAAAGTCCTAACCCACGATTAAAGTCGTTTTTGTTGTTTCGTCTCGCCATAAAACTCCTTTCTATAGACACAAACGTCATTAAAAGGAGTGTAAAATAAAAAAAGAGACGCCATGATAAATATCACAGCGTCTCCTTGATTAGGACATCTAACTCATTTAGAGCTTGATGTCATCATGCTTCGACCTGAATTGTCGAGTGATTCCAGTCCACCACTTAGAGGTGAGTGGAGTCCAACTTTCGGCAGTCAATAGACTCGTTGCCAGAAGTCCAGTAACCATACCATCAAACCATCTCGAGCGCTTATGCTCATCAATCTTCTTCTCTTTCAAAGAATGATCGTGAAGCATGTTGTACCTCGATAAGGCTTGCTTGTACTCTTCGGATTCTGGCTCCGATGTCTTCATGATTGCCAACTGTCGAACCACCTCCTCCTCCAATAGTTTCTTAGAATCTAGCGAATCAGACCAAGGCAGATGCATGTTTACTCCTTTCTGTAGTTAGCATCCCTATTAAGAGCTGTGTTAAAAATGAAGATTAAAGATCGCTTACATATACAGTACCTTTTTCGTCAAGAAGACGTCGTATTTTTCTCTGCATATGTTTGGTTCTGATTCCGCCACCTATTGCTCCAGTGAGCGCTCCGGCAGCAGTTCCTAAATGGGCTCCAATCAAGGCTCCTGCAGGACCACCGGCAGCAAAACCTAAAGCTCCAAGAGCTGCGGCAGTTCCAGCAGCTGTTTTTTTCACAGTGCTAGCAGTGGCATCTGTGTAGTCTTTTTTCCTTTTTCCGCGAAATTTAGATCCATCTGGATTCAGACCCCAATGCTGGTAGCCCTCTTGCGTTAAACTACCATCAGGATTCTGAAATCGTCTTACACCCCATTTCTGACCTTTGATACCATGATGAGCTAAATATTCCGACATACAAACTCCGATCTAATTACGGCCATATTGTGTAGTTTTCGCCAGTTTCGGTTGCGAAAAACACCCCCTGGGAATTTTCGGCTAAAATATCCGTGGCCAATTCCTCATAGGTAGCAGTTTCGAGACTATCTGGATGACGAAGCGAATCATTAAAATACTGAACAGTAGAGTTCTTAAACATAGCGAAGCCTTCGCAGATGCCATATGTATCGTCTATCTCGACAATACCCTTGAAAATCGGATTACCATTAAACGCCTTTCGGTAAATATCAACCATCGAGTCTTTCTTATTAGACGGAATCACTGATATAGCTAGCTTAACATTCCCAAACTGCTTTTCAATAGGAAGGATCTTAGAAATAGCATCAGCCTTTACTTCGTTGTCAACAAGTAAACGTACACAGACGGCATCGGCATCGTAAATAATGTGAACTTCTGGATCGTTACAAAATAGTAGATAGATTTTGCGAGCATATTCAACCCATGGTGACGACAGCTCGAGTGTAGCGCTTGACATATTAAGCTCCATTCTAAAAAATAAAGCCGGTGTGTTTCAACCGGCTTATTAACGTTAGTTAGACATCTGTTTCTTTTCAGCAAATATCCGACGTTCAAGAATGACGGTATAATCGTCAAAAGTTCTGGCGATAATTATTTTGCATTTTGGATCATCAGCAAGACGAACCGATTTACACACCTCGCCCTCTATGCATTTGTTAACCGTTTCAAATATAGTTGCTTCTTGTTCAACATATTTGATAGCTTCTTTTTCGCTAGAGCATACGCATGTTTCTTCGTTCATCGACGTGTACGATCCAAATGATCTAATTTCGACAGATTTGACAATCCAAACGAAGTCGTTCTTTTTATCAAACATTTAAATCTCCTTTCAACAACGTCCACAACGTCATTAAAAGGAGTGTAAAATATCAATTAGTAAACTCACTTGCCTCGATGAGTTCTAAGACCGCTGGATCGCTTTTGCTTAGCAGCTTAGGCATTTTTCAACTGCCCATCGTTTAGAGCTTTCTGCAGTGCTTTTACACAGTTCGAATCAAAATATCCAAGGCGACTATTTGTCATATAATACTTATAGCCCTTTTTAATCAGCCACGCCATTAGCTTTTGAGAAGTCTCAGCTCCCCACTGGCCATCAACTTCGGCTCCGATTTTCTTTTGAAGTTTACTCACCATCGGAGAACCGTATTCATCATATGTCACATTAGTCATGCCTATATGATACTTACGATTGTCAGAGTCTTGACCACTTATCCAACCATCTTCGATAGTTCCAAGAGCATGCTGAAGATCGATTATGGTATTCCATCCGCCGATGCCATCAATATCAAGCTTGCCGCCATCTCGATTGTTCTTTGCGGTGATTGTATCAGAAGTAACAACTTTTCCAATAAACGTCGCGTTGTTATACGGAGGACGCAGAATATAAGCTACATTTCCAAGCTGTCGATACTTCTCAACAACCTTATTGCCCACATTACCTTCGATGGTGGGGAATCCAACGCCATCAAATGGGCCTGTAGCGAAACCGATGTGATCCGTAGTACCATTCCAGTCCCAATTAAATATCACTATGTCGCCGTACTGAACTTTCTTCTTGTCGACAGCGTATTTCTTAGCTCCATTCTTGAGTGCTAAATCAGTGTTATATGTTGGGAATCCTGGCATCTTGACACCTCCCTGATCAAGACACCAAGACACATACATACAACACCACCAAATACTCCGCGAAGGACCTGCTAACCAGTCTTCTTTGAGTAGCTTCGCCATCCAGCGACCGTATTTTGAACCAGGTTCAGGATCGTCTGGAGCATAATATCCAAGCTGACTATAAGCGGCTTCTATAACAGCTATAGAAGTCCCTTTCGTAGCTTTTTTCACTTCTTTTTTACTAACGGTAGTGCTCGGGGAAATATCATCCAAAGCGTTGTCATAAGTTTTGCCATTATGAATACGAGCTGGATAGTCTATGGCACACCAATCGCAATCAACATATCCGGCGACATCTCCGAGAATAATGTCACCATCTCGCAAGCGCATACCGCCTTGCTGCCACATGCCAATATCACCAGCTTCGGTAGGCCAAGTAGATTTCCACCAAGCGATCCAATTGGCATAACTATCCAATTCATTTTTGTAAACATTGTTAAGCCAGACGCTACCACTCATATAGACGCCTGCATAAATATCATTGTTAATCAGAGTGTCACAGAAGCGTTTAATGACGTCTGTTAAGTCTCGTTTGCTCAGCTTGATTTGTTTAGGGTCTTCTACATCCATATACCATGGTAGATCGTAAGTCTTTCCTTTTAGTAACGTCATCATGTGTTCTGCATCTTTGACAGCATCTTTGGTGTTCGTAGACACCGTATAGTAATAATATCCAATATGCAAACCAGCAGCTTTAGCTTTCTTGTAGTTGGCTTCAAACTTTGGGTCCTGATAGCGACCAAGGGTTCGCTCATTTCCGCCAACTTTAATTATAACACCCCATAAATTTCGAGCTTTTTTCCAAGCACTTAAGTCTATGTCACCATCCCAGTGACTAATATCAATCACGAGCTCTTTCATAAGGAAACGCTCCTTGTCGGTTTAACGCACAACCTATTCGTCAAAATATCTAACTACCTACTTGTCAAGGATAGATTTCCTACCGACATAGTCTCTGAGCATGCTTAGGAGACTATTGTTATCTTCTTACCGTAATCAACCGGCTTCTTTCTATTAAGATCTCGCATTTCAAATTCAGCTAATCCGTCATCATATTTCTTTATGTAATCTCTGCCTATAGATGTCTCCGCAGCACCTATGATACCGCCATACCATAAACCATCTAATGTTCCTGACACAGCTCCACTAGCAAGATATCCCGCACCAATTCCGACCAAAGCTGCTGGGTTTGTAAAACCAGCACCGACCAAACCTGCAATTCCAACAGCTCCGGAAACCGCACCTAATCCAGTTCCGATTTTAGCACCAAGTTTGCCACCTTGTAGCATGCGTTCTTTAGTGTTTTGTGTCATCAGTCCGCCAGCACCTTTACCAAAACCGTACCGGCGGCGTCCCTCATCAGTCAATGATCCGTCAGGATTCTGATATCGTCTAATACCCCATTTCTGACCCTTGATGCCATGATGGGCTAAATAAGTTGCGTTGGACATAATAGTAACCTCCTAAAGTGGTTTTATTCAGATCGAATCCAAATCGGCGTTGTTCTCAAAACTTCGAAAAGCTCTTTAAAGCTATTCATCTTAAACGGTTCGACATTTTTTAGATCATTACTGACATAAAAATATGGATTGGAATAATCTACTTCGTTTTTGTATTTCGGTGCTTCCAGTACATACCCGTCTGATACTTTATATATAACTGTTGGATATCGCTTAGGATGTTTTACTTTAAACATTTTTAGTACTGAATTTGCCGTGGCATTATCCATTTCTATTCACCCAATCATTCATAATCAACAATCTTTTTCACGTTATCATAATTAACCTCTAGATTATCAGTTCTCATATACATAAAAGCTGATGCTTCGTCTATATATTCAGGAATCTCAACTTTTTCTCTAGTCTGAGCATCATAGAATGTTGTTTTACCGTTGTGCTTTTCATATGCCACTACATGTCCACCGCCACCATTAACACCAGTGCCATTATCCCATTTCATCCATGCAATACCTCTAGTGTTATCCGGTTCTGTACTGAGCTGTTTTTGCACTGCTTTTGACAAACCTTTATTTTGACCGACTGTATGTGTCGACCCGACTGGATCATCAGATGTGACATATATTGGTTTACCATTCTTATAGCAATTAACAACATTCCCGGCTAGACCACCGTCTGCATCTAACGGAGCCGTCACTTCATATCCTCGCCTGCGAAGGTCGTAGGCTAAAGAACATGCGTAACAATTATTATTTCCAGCACCACCACTAGTATTATAATTAGGATTTGTTTTCTGCAAATCGTCTTCGGCACTAGTTTGCTTTCTTTTTAACTTAAGTCCGGTTTTAGGATCTGTTTTACTATTTTGTTTAGCCTGTTTAGCACTACGACGCCTACCAATCGAATCTAAATCTGCTATAAAAGCTTGTCCTCTTTGTATAGCATAAAGTGGGTTACTCATACCTTTAAAATTAGATGCAGCTGCTAAAAATCGGCTAACAGGATCCCCGCCAATCTTTTTATCAGTTTTTAAAACCTCTGGATCGAAAGCAAATTTACTCCAACCAAGTGGTATTAAGTCGTTGTTTTCCTGTCCAGTTGCACTTAAATACTTATGAATATCACTTAGGTATCCTGCAGCTCCATCGGTCATATTCTTTTTCTTTTTGCTCTTTTTCTTCTTTTCGTCAGGAAAGCCGTCTCCATAATCGTAAATCCATTTTCCATTTTTATCTCGTTTTCGATCTTTCCACTTATGCTTTTTCCACTCCCGATCTTTCTTACCGCCAAGCACGTTGCTTAACGTCTTTGATAGCTGTTTTCCTTGTTTTTGAATATCTGGTAGTTTTGGAAGATTGGGAGTCTTTGGAAGTTTTGGAAAGTCTAGCTTAAAAGGCAGTTTAAAATCGAAATGCTCTAAATACGGATCGTAAACGTATTTAGAAGTTTTCTGTGGATCGTAAATATAATTCACTTAAACCACCTACTTGTCAAGAATGGCCTTCTTAACAGCAAAGGTCACAGAATCCTTCTCGCCAAGAAGCTCTATGTCGGAATTAAGCTCCATTCGATAAACGCTCTTTTCGGGATCAGAATCATCAACAAACATGACGCCATCACCCTCATAGTTGTTACTGCTAATCTTAAGAAGAGCTCCAAGGAAGGTATCTATAGCAGTTATGGTTCCAACAACCTCAGCGCCATACGGAAGAGGCCACCATTTCGTGAGCGCAAAATATAATGCGCCAAGAGCCGGAAGAACTATCTGAGCGATGTACTTAAGAATATCATAAGTTTTGTTTGACATAGACATGGCACGTCTCCTTAATCTTTAAGATTTAATGTTACTACGAAAACCCACATAATTAATATAAATAGAACCATGTAGATGCTCACGCTTCATCATCCCACTATCTGTCTACCAATATGTTTGCATGGAACTTTCGTGGCGACAAAGACTTTGTCTCCAGCACCTTGTATTGAATTGCAAAAATATAAGTCTTCGCTAAACAGCTCTCCGTCTGGATACTCTAAGTATTGAAAGTATGGATACTTCAGTTTCGAGAAAATATCTACAGAAATCCAAGCGCATCCAAAACTTCCGCCATTGATTTGAATGAAGTCGGACTCGCTATTACGAAGATCTTCATAAGAATATCTGGCTTCTTTTCGATAACCAAATCCAAGACTATAAATCTCTGTTATAGTCTCGTCATCTTTTCTCGGACTGTATCCAAGAATTAGAGAGTGATCAACGCTTGAGAAAATATCAACCGCGTTAGATGGAACTATTATGTCGCTGTCTACCATCAAAAGATAGTCGTATGAACCTTCTATGGCTTTCTTTGCTATTTTATTTCTAGCTCTAGCGCAGTCATAACCACGTACAAATTCAAAGTCTAAATTTACCCCCTGGGATTTTTTCAGATCAAAAATTGACTTAAAAGTATCCGGAGAAATGTTTTCGAAAGTTGGTACAGCAATCAAAACATTTTTAGTCATAAATATCATTCTCTTTAGTAGGTAGGCTCCGCAAATTCTACTCGCTCATGAAACTCGCCAAGTTTTCCGGTGTTATAGTTACTAATCGGCCGATAGTAACCCATGACTCGGGTCCATATTTCACAGGGTTGACGCTCTTCGTTAGGAATCTCAATCCCGTCAATAATTGCCGTGTCGTTCTTAGTCTTGTTTACCATTTTCGTCCTCCAAAATATCCATTTGTTTTGCCAGGAACTCTTTCTCATCTAGTTCATATAACTTATCTAGCGCTTCAATCAAATCTGGATCTGTAATCTTTTTGTCTGGTCCAGCGATAATACCCCATCGTTGTCCTTTGATTCCATATCCCGGAGTGATAAGTTTCTTCATTTTTTCAGTCAACATTTTCATCCTACTTTGGATAGTCAAGGTTCAGTTTTCGCTCTGCCATAACGTCGTCCCATGAGGCGTTGTGGTACTTTTTATAGTACTCATTCTTGTGCCAAACATAAGACTTGATGCCAGCAAAATGTAGAATTCTAGGATTCTGACACGATATGGTATATTCGTTAGCATTGAATTCGCTATTCATATCGTAAATATAACCTTGGGACAAATAGTTCATGCAGTCTTGATCGATAAAGGTGAATTCTTGTCTGTTTAGAACATCTACATACTCTTCACCCTTACCGGTCTCTCTCATCTTCTCTAAGTTCATTAAGCACACACCGACGTTCGTATACAACATTTTCGCAACACAGCGGTGAGGCTCTCGTGAAGCAGCAAAATAGTAGTCATCTATAGGGAGTTCCCAAAGTTTCGACACATCTCTAAGACAAAAAGTATCGCAATCAAGTGATAAAATACGTTCGTAGTCTGGAAAAATATCACTAAATGCACTTCTGATTAAAGCCATATAAGTAAAACGACTGTTCATGTTTATGCTGTCTGGTGCAAAATACGTTTGATCGGAAATGTTAGTTACTTCAATCAAATCTTTAGGAACTTCGTATGGAAAAATATCATCTTCTATTAGAAAATGAACTTTCTCCACATCGCTGTGAGCTATTAATGACTTTGCCGAAGCAAGCATGTCTTCGTAAATGTTTCTGGTTCCGGTATACACGGCTGCTTTTTTAATCATATTATCGTTCCTCCGAGTTTATTTCATTTTTTCTAGACAGAAGCAGTCGTTGGATGGCGTCGTATAATTCTTTTTCTGACTTTGCTTGAGTAGCCAAGGCAATGATATCATTCTCTTTTATGAAATTGGAAGAGACACCCTGGTTATAGTAACGCCTAACCATGTTGAAGAGTTTTTCTCTTGTTATGTGACATTTATGTCGAATCTCTTGAGAATATATCTTTAGCTCTGGAACACTCATTAAAGATAGGCTATATCTCTGCGTTGGAGAAAGAGTCGACATTGATGCCTGCTCAACATTTGACATTTATTTACTCCTTTTAAAATATAAACACGTTACAGCCAACGTTTTGACACAAGAGTGCTATAAGCCTCTTTTGCGGCATCATCCCACGTTGCGTGGTTGGACGTGCCTTTTGCTGTATACTTTTGATTGTTCTTAAATATCTGAGCTTCCCAAGTCCAGATGGTTTCATAAGTATACACACTGACGATTACTATGGCGTCTGTATCCGAATCATGAAAAGATGCAGTGCGTCTAGTGACATAGTCATCTCTACGCCAAACAGCGCCATGCTCTAAATCGTGCATAAAAACTTTAAACGCTACTTTAGCTTTATGAGCTTGTTTTATGTTCGGCATAAGTCTCCCATTCCTATCAAAAATACAAACAAAAGGTAAGAGCCCTGTGATAGCGACTCTTACCAATTTCTAGACTAAAGAAACTAGAAAAATTTGTTTCTGCTGTTTTCTAATTTCGTATCTGCGGAGACGCCTACCATGACGTCCCGGACGTTCATACAACACTTTTAGAACAATCAGTTCATCGTCAACTAGTGTCGTTTTCCTGAGAACATTAAACGTATTTTCAAGATTTTCAATATCTTGCTTAATGTACGCATTAACGTCGTCAAGAAGACGAAACGTCATCAATGAACTAAAGTTCAGCTGTTCAGTACTCGCATCCGGAGCTCCACGGAATGTCTCCTTGACACTAATTTGAAACATAGAATCCTCCTTTGATAGTTTCCTAACCTATCAAAGAGAGTGTAAAAAATATCAAATTTCACGACGATCGAGATTCTGCACACGATCCACATAGCTGTTAATAAAACCATTATGCGGATTTATTACAATGTATTTTTCATGCATGTCAAGCAACGAATTTAATTCCTCTGCTGTAACCCACCCTCGAGTTATATATTTTTCACAATAATGAAGAATGGTCGTTCGCATAGTTGCTTGAGTAGCATCAGTAACGCCATCTATCTTCTTATCCATACTTTTTCGCCAAGCTTTGCTCTCATCTTGATATGCTTTTAATGAGTCTAGCACAAGCTTGATAGCCCATCCTATTGCGCTAGTTAGTATGGTTTGGAATATCAATCCAAGCGGAATATTAACAGTCATTCTAAGCAACCCTACCTATCTTTAAAATTGGGTCCTCAAGAACGATTGTAGTATCGCCATTATTTACAAGTGTAATGGCCTCTGCAACATTGCACCTACAACAAGTCCGAACCGAAGTCTCACGGAAAACGTTGTTAGTATCACCAACAGTTGCCGTCGCATGATTCATAGAAGTTTCGGTCATTGGAGAATTGTCGAGAAATACGGTAAGATTAGCATTGCCAACAGTTGTTGCGCCAATATTACCTCCTGCTGCAATGTTGTAGATAGCGTTTCGAGCAACTAAGAGCACCGTACCAGAGCCTTGACGAAAACACTCTGCACCACTCTTGGTCTGCAGTCGAATAGTATCAAAGGTTGCGGACTGACCCGGACCAAGCGTAAGGCTAGTACTATTGGTAAGAATAATCACGTGGATCAACTCCTAAGGTTTGAAGGTTTTAATATAAAACTTAAAAATTTTACAACTATTAATTCCTGTCAAAAAAAACAAAAGAGTCGGCATAATTAGCTTCAGTCATCCTCGAAGTCGGACTCATAAATGAGATCCCACTTGTCGGGTGACGACCAAATTCGTACACGCTCCTCTCCCCACCGATCGCCCGGAATCACTTCCGTGTTGAATACAGTGGACTCGAGATCGTAACCGTGTTCGGTTGCCCACTCGACCAATTGTTTAATCGTCATATTATCACCTCCTTTCATGTGACTCGAGCTATATTAGCCGACTCTTCCATTAAAAGGAGTGTAAAATAAAACCCAAAGAGCGTGTGCTCCTTGGGATAGCGATATTAACCCATTACGAAATAGTAGTCGATTCCGTAAATTTTAGAAAATTCCTTATCTGGAAAATACGCGTCTCGATAGTATATAACAACATACCTAGCAGCGGGGCTTATCTGAACGCTGTACTCATTGTCTAGAAGGATCATCCCATCATGATAATCTTTGAGAAAGTTCTTAACTCTTCTCTCAACTTCATTCCAGGCCGCCTTCAAAGAACGATAGGCTAGCGGTCCAAGTCTCCTTTGCTGATATGGAAAGCTGTCTCCATCCTCACACGTATATACGTAGTAGATTTTCTCCATTACAATCTCCTTTCAACGTAACCCAATACCATTAAAAGGAGTGTAAAAACCCAAAGGACATGTATCCTCTGGGTGTGTTGGGTTTACTTTTCGTTTTTGAGTTGCTCAGCTACTACACCAAGAACCTCAATCATCTTCTTAGTTCCTTTGTACGCTTCGGATTCTGTATAGTCTTTGTCTCGATGATGCTCCAAAAAATCAACACCATCGATGAGACCTTTCTTCATCCTAAGTAAAGTCGTACGAAGAATCCTAGCCTGATAATTAGTCAACTCTAACGTAACCATTACAACTCCTTTCAACATAACCCAATACCATTAAAAGGAGTGTAAAAAGAGAAAGCATGTGTATGCCTTCTCTATGGCTATCATACGATTCCAGTATACATAGTGTAGTTCGTATAAAATTCGTCCATCACTCTATCTTCGGGAACTATCTTTGGATAGCATATATAAATCGACCAAGTAACGCTACGATCTTCGCATAGCTCATTCGAGCACACATTGTGATCATAACCTTTACTTAGTTTCTTTTCATATTTTTCCTTTGAAATCTCCCTAAATCCAAGTATTGTGAACAACAAATATACATCGCGAACCACCATTTTACATCCTTTCGTTTGGTAGCCAATACCATTAAAAAGAGTGTAAAAAATATAAAGCTATCTCTTTACAGGTCTATACATTATTGCGTAATCTTTAGAATAATCACTTTTCCAGTTATGTCCATGCTTATTCGGATCGTCTTCAACGAAACCGTATTTCTTTCCTAGAGCGACAGAGGCTTTGTTGTTTCGATCTGCGATCCATTCCAACTCTTTGATAGAGGTCTTTCCGTATCTATCACACCATTTTAAAGCTTGTTCCACATTTTTAGAGGCATAACCTTTACCACGGTATTTAGGGTCGTTTCTTGTAGCCAAGGCTATTTGACCGACGTCACCGCCGTTCGTCCATACTTCGACAAACGATACCGGAATATCATTATGTTTTGATACAAAGGTGGCCGCTTTGTTTTGCAAGGTCTCTCGTTCTACTCCTTTGTCAATCCAGTCTTTACCTTCTTCTGCTCCAAGAAAATCTCGTTCTTTTTTCGAAAGAGTACGAACAATATCATTCACATCGTCTGTATGAGGTTTGTTACGACGAATATTACGTGATTCTAATGCTCGTTGACGTCCTTTAGCCGTCAAAGTTCCATCCGGATTCTGGTAACGTCTAACACCCCACTTCTGACCTTTAATACCATGATGTGCTAGATACATTGCTTTCACCTCCTTTCGAAAATATCATTGTGTTTTGTTACGCATCTTCTTCATTTAATGTTTACGATTTGGATTTACTTCACGGGTTCCATCTTTATGAACATAATCGTAATTAGCAACAACCGTTGTTGGTAAGAACAATCACTTTTGTCAACTCCTTGAAAAATATAAAGACTATTTTCGTTGATAGACTGGATCGTTGGATGTAGCTTTGTCAAAAAATTCTTGATCGGAAAGACCCTTATCCAATCCATCTGGAGAAAATTCATAAACATCAAACGGACGTTTTCCAGATTCGTCATAATGTTTAGCGACTATCGATACGACATCTTTGAAATCGTTTATTTTATGAATTCCTCTGTATTTGTAAAAAGACTGTTCCAACCAATATTCTTGATTTGTTACTTTGTCAGTAAAGGTTGTAAACGTATGAGTTACAGGGCCGTCTTCGGTTTCCATAACAAGCATATGGGTCTTGTTCGGAATACCGGCTTCGGTTAGCTTTTCGTGCTGATAATTTGTAAAGTCCCAACACACGCCTATTTTGTTTTTCTCAAATTCCTTTGTTGGAGACGTTCTATATTTTTTCCAATCGACTTCATCTAAATGATTTTCATCATAACGAACGCCATCTATAATACAACCATAATCGAACGTGTCAAGACTATTATACAGAAGTTTTGCGACCTTTAAAGCTGATACTTTTGGTTTTTTCACTTTAGCTTTACCATACGAACGACTCACTGTCGCTTTGTACAAAGGATAAGGCGGTCCATTTCGAACACCCCATTTCTGACCTTTGATACCGTGATGTGCTAAGTACAAAAATATCATCTCCGTTCAAACAAAAAAGAAAGGATCAACAAGACCCTTTCTTAATAGGATATCAGTTCTGCATATTTCGTACTATGAACGTCTTTCCTATTTCATATCTAATATTTTCGTCCGTTTCGATATACTTAAGAATTTCATAGAATGCTGACTGCATCTCACCCTCAGCAATAGCCAGAACGCGTAGGTGTTTATCCAGAACATCCAGAATTTCTGAATCTTCGTCTAGACCCAAGTCATCAATGCTCATAAATAAATCACTAAGCACACTATTAAGTTGCACTAATTTAGATGCCATCAGCAACACACTATGGGTTCTTTCGTTTTCCTCCAACAATTCGGACAAATCAGTACTCTCCAATAGTTGCGAATAATCCATAATAACCTCCTTATATAGGAACTGATACCTATTAAAGAAGGTGTAAAAAATTAACGAAACTTATTTAAAAAAGCTTTTCCACTATCAATAACATCCAGAGCGGCGTCTTTTACCCTAGTTCCAGCTAACATAATTGCAGTGGGTGTTAACTGTAAGAATTCGTTTCCAAACTTACGCGCGTTGTTAAATCTACCTTTGGATAGTTCTTTTACAGCCATATGAAGTTTGTGTGGATACACCTCGTCGAACAGTTCTCTCTTTTTTAAATATCTATTAGAATGATGTTTTCCTCTACCAGAATCTTCGGCCATTATATCCATCTCAGAGCCTTCTTCATAAGATACTTTTGATTTATCAGGAAGCTCATAGACATATCGAATTGTGCCATTTTTTGTTTTTGTTTTATATAAATACTTGTGATCTTCCCATTCTCTTCCGCTTTTACCACCAGCACGTAAATCGCCCTGAGTCTTATATTTATTATGGCGATCTATATAATCCGGACCCAAAAGAGCGTTTCTATGTTGCGAATATTTGCCGTTTTGACTAGTAACTGTTTTCGCATTAACTCGTCTATAATAATCCCAATCATGATGATCGTTTAATGTGAGTCCTTTTCTAGATCCTCTGGCTAAGCGCTGTGCAGTATATATCCATTCAGATTGATCCTTTTTGGTGTTTGGAAGAGCTCTTTTAGTATACACAAACTGTCTCCTATTACTTCATAGTATACCAACACTTTCGAGACCCTTTGGGAATATTGTCTTTGCTAAAAAGTGTAAATCTTATCGAAGATACGGCTTACGCTCATCGATAATTAACCAATCATCGCAGGAAATATTTCGTAAAGTATATACCATGTCTTCAGAGTCGCGAAGGTTAAGTTCTCGTCCGTCACCGCAATGAATCAAAACTTCTCCATTTTCAAGACGCCAATATCCATTCCAATGAGAACGCTTAACCTTGTGACCTCTCTCCATGGCAAACAACGCTGATGCAAAATTCATTATGGAACCTCTCATTTCATAGATTACCGAATTAGCATGCTACACATCATATTCAAATTCTGACATCCAGGTTTTGCGACGTATCTCAGACAAATGATTCAAACACTCGTCTAATTCGTCTACATACAGCCACCCCGAACGAGGAGATGTTCCATAATCGCCGTACATTTCAACCAATATCATCCAAAACAGTTCTAATTCTGGTGTGGATCCATCAGACTTTATGAATTGTGGTTTTGATATGGTTTTCTTATGATTTGGATTTGAACGTTGTGTTTTTAAATATCTGATAACTATGTCAAAATCGTCGCCATACCCATTATACCAAGCAGCCGCCCAATAAAAAGCTTCTTCAAAAGTCATAACAACTCATTTCATACTATAAAAATATTTACGTTCTTCGTTTGGAATATCGTCTTTGCTAAAATAGCCCATCAAAATATCACAAATTTCCCAAGATTCGTTAGTCTTTTTATACGCGTTACCGGATGGAAAGTCTAAATCGTTTTTATGACGAAAACGTCTATTAAATATCTTTTTGAAGCCCTTGTGTCCCGCGCATTGAATGAGAGGGTGCTTTTTACGACTTCTAGACATGACTTTCTCCTTGCTATGTGTTTTGACGTAAAACAGCTCTAGCTATCCATTCTTGTCCGCTAGCAACGGTTTTTCTCGGAATGCTTGATACTTTGAGTAGAGCCTTACTTGTGTTACTGCTGTTCTGTTCTTGAGTGTCATTTGACACTTTGAGTCGAGCTTTACTGGTGTTACTACCGTTCTGCTTTCGAATATCATTTGAAGCGTTCTTCAATCTTGCTTGTGCTTCATAAGGTTTTGCACTTAAATTATGAGTCTGGCTTGCTTTCTTTATATGAGCTGTCTTAGAATTAGAATATCCATTACCATAATCGTAGATCCACTCACCATTGGGACCTCGTTTTCGATTAACCCATTTGTGATTCTTCCATGCTCGCTCGGTTATCATTTCTTACTCTCTTTTAACAAGCTCTTTCCACAAAAATATAAAGTTTTAGTAAATTCATTAGCAGCCCATCGCACATTCAATCTTGACAAGACATACTTAGCTTTATTGAAGTCGACTCTGTTTGAGAAGTTTACTTTGTAAATATCTTGACACTTAGAGGGTTTAAGGGTATGAATTTCTTCAAATGGAATTTGCATTCAAAATCACCCCCTGGGAAATTTTTGGATTTCGAAAATAAAAACAGATACCCTGAAAATCCTTTCAGAATATCTGTTTGTTTGGATCAGACCATCATGTTAAGCAATACAATCATGATCTGACTTAGAAACTCACCAGCTTCGGTCCTCATTTCTTCGTCATCCAAAATTAACGCGATCACATAGCAGTTTTGACACACTTTCACCAAATGATAGACGCTTCTAACCTCCCACAATTTAGTATCTGTGAAAGGAAGCTTCGCCATCAAATCGCTAATATCCGTGGCAGCCATGTGATATCTCGCGCTAATCATGCACTTGACCATTCTGCCTAGTTCTTTCAATTCATTCATGATTCTCCTTTCGATAGTGATCCAATCCTATCAAAAGGGGTGTAAAAGAATAGGCCCCATGAAAAAATATCACAGGGCCTTATGGTTAAATCTGCTTAAGCACCGAGTTGATTACCGCGACAGCGTCTGCGGTATGCCCGATAAGAGAAGGATAGTCCCTCCTCTTAAAGCCGGATTTGCTGAAATTACCAGAATCCAGTCGATCCGTCATGTGATGAAGAGTATCACAGAATTCCTTCTTATCGGACGCCAACAGACGCTTGAGGATCTTCGCCTCGTGCTTGTTAAGATTAATAACCATAATGCCTCCTTTTAACAATGAGAGCCTATTCTCTCACTAAAAGAGGCGTAAAAAACAGATACCCTGAAAATACTTTCAGAATATCTGTTTGTAAGGCTAGTTCTTCATCTCGGCGATTATGTTTCTCGCCTGTTCTAGCATCTCCTCCCAATCATCATCAAGTTTCTCTCCCATCGAATCAATGACTTGGCGAACATTGCCAGTCAGTCCTATCGATTCTCCAATACTCTGCAACTCCTCTTCGGGTGCAAAGTGTGCATTAATCAACAGTGCCAACGTTATCGCCGTCTCTTCTCGTGTGGGTGAGATCATGTTGATGTAGAACGGGTTGCTAATACGTGCCATAATTCCTCCTTTGTTCAGAACTTACCCTATTAAAGGAGGTGTAAAAGAGAAAGGGCATGTAGCCCAATCTCTTTAAGCAAAACCCATCGGAAATTGCTTTTCTTTTTTAGACTCAGTCTTCTCTTTTGTTCTATGTTCTTTTCTGTGTTGATGAATCGCTTCTTTTCCTTCCTTAGACGCAAACTCAGGAAGCTGTCCATTTCTTCCAAGTTCAAATTGTCTAACAAGAACTCCAGCGCTCCACATCATCGCCTTAAGAACATCAACAAAAACCACTCCGATTTCATCCATTGTTACTCCTTTCCGTGGATTACTTCACTAAAAGGAGTGTAAAAAAGAAAGAAGCCGTATAAAGAATATAAATTCCTCACACAGCTTCGATCCTTTAGGCCGTCTTGTAGTAAATCTCATCCAGGCTTGTCTGGATCTCATCCAACTCGTTAATATGCCTTTCCATCGTTTCAATAGCAGACTTGAGTGTAGCCTGCTCAGCATAGAGATCGTCGAGCGTACTCTCAAGAGAATTAATCTCTTCCTGAATATGCTCGAGGTGCCTCTTAAACTGAGACATCTTCACATTCGTCGCACCCTTCGGAATGCTGGTAGACATAACGGGCCGTTCGTAGTCCATTTTACCTCCTTCAACAAGACACTCCTGTACTATTAAAGGAGGTGTAAAAAAAAAGAAGCCGTATAAAGAATATAAATCCCTTATACGGCTTCAATCTAGTCTAGCATGCCAAGCCCACTGCTTTCGGCGATGAGCAGCTTAAGTTCCAAGGTTTCGATGTGAATATAGAGCTTCTCGTCTTTAATATCTTCGAGATAGCTTTTAAGCTGCTGAAGTTTTTTCTCAAGAGATTCGAGCGATTTCTTGGTTTGCTCAATACTCTCTTCAATATCATCTATCCAGCGGCTATACGCTTCTTCCTCATTACAAAGAAATTCAAGACGCTCTTTGTTCTCCTCTATCGATTTCTTGGCGTTCTCGATGCTGATCATTTTACCTCCTTATTGTAGACAGCATGCCTTTCCATTAAAAGAGGTGTAAAAAGAAAGAAGCCGTGCAAGATTTCTCCCACACGGCCTCAGTCTTAGTCCCGGAATCGTTCATCATACATCGACAAAAGACTACCGATCCTTCCAGCTCTGCGAGAATACTCCTCACGTGCGTTATACGCAGCGCGTTCCTTCTCACGAAGAGCATCAAGAGCTTCTTCCATCTGATCGCGGAGTTCCCTCCACTCCTTACGGATTTGAATCTCGCTCTCCCCAAGTTCACGCGCACGAAGAACGCACCTATCGTGCTCCCTCCAGAGCTCTCGAATCGTTTCCTCGGTCATTCAAACCTCCTTTAACGTCATCCAATGGACTCATTAAAGGAGGTGTAAAATATCAATTACGCAGCCATGCCACAGCAACCGTAGTTATTACCGCAATTGCAGAACGGATTGAAGCCAGCGTTGTAAGCCGTGCTCATCGGGTAGCGCACGACACCAGCCATGGCGTTCTGCATCTCGAGCTTGGCAATTCGGCGATCCTGCTCAGCCATGTAGCGCTGATCGGCCTGTGCACGAGTTGCAGCGCCCTCCTCACGAATTGCCTGCATGAGTGCGTTGTTCTGCATTGCAGACTCATAACGCTGGTCGGCTGCCGTCTGAGAGATAAGCATCTTAGTCTCGCAGCAGCACTGGGACTGCTGAGCCATAGTCTGCTGTTGCTGCATAGACACACCAGCAATATCACGCTGCAGCTCGTTGTACTTGTCCATAACCTGACCAGTAATGTACTGGGTGTTCTGGTTATTGTTCTGCATCTCCTGAAGGGCGTTACCCTGAACAGCAGCAAGAATATCACGCTGATTAGCCATGGAGTTCTGGTTATCGAAGCCGCGCTGTACCTCGTTAGAGGTAGCAAGGTTCTCATAACCAATAGCGTTCTGGAAGCCGTTGTTGCCCCACATACCATTGCCACCCCACATCATAGCAATGAACAGCAGAACGATCCACCAGCAACCGCCACCCCAGCCGTCGCCGTATCCATTTCCGTAACCCATGTTGCCCCTCATAACAGCAGCCATATCCGCAGGACTCATTCCGCCACCACCTAAAGCACTAGTATCAGGCATTGTTCTTCCTTTCAATTATAAACCAAGCATGTTCCTAACTTGGTTGGTGTCCATATTCTGGAGCTGGTTGTAATCCATACCGAGATTCTGACAGGCTTGCTGCGGGTCTTGTCCACGCACAGAGTCTGCGAGCTGTCGGAATCGTGGATTACGTTGGTAAAGCATATTAAATATCATCCGTTGCATCGGACTATCTGGACCTACCTGCATTGGCTGACTGGGTTGGCCCATTGGACCTTGGGGCATTGGGTTCTGTCTGCGCAGAGGGCTGGGCATTAGGTAACATCTCCTTTAGCATTTGCTCAAGTTCAGTTCGAGTGATATAATCTCCCTGCTGCTGACCTAAGCCACCGCCCATAGGCATCATGTTCTGCTTCATAAGAGGCGACAGATGCTGGGGCATTTCCTCCGAGTACTCTTCAAAATGATACACGTGAATATCATTAACAGAACCCTGCTGATCATAGCTAACAATATACATGAGGGACTTATCTTCATCAAAGAGCGGCTCTCGAGAGTTAGCCATTCCTCGATGATTCTTAGCACCCTCAACGCCCATTACAAAGCAAAGGTCGTTGGCCATACCCTGAGGATATCCCTGCTGGTATCCTCCTTGCATACCGCCCTGAGGATAGCCAGCATTCGCCTGAGAATATCCGTTCATCTGACCGAGATTACCCTGGGGGTAGCCGGTGTTATAGCTACGGCCCATAGGAACCGTAGACTGTGGATACATCGATTGCGAATATCCATTGTTCCAGCCTTGGGGATACATGTTACCTTGCGGCTGGCCGTAATTCATAGGAGGCACTTCTTTATCACCACCTTTATCTGCATCTTCTGATGGAGGTCGGAGAATATAATCCCACTCCTTGTCGAAGGTTGTGACTGGATGCTTTTCTATTTCATGTCCTGTCTGATCGCCGGATTCCCCAACGAAACCGCCAGTTTCACTACCAGTAGCCGCAACACTTTCTCCATTCCCAACATATACTTCAGCATGAAGTGCGAGATTAAGTAAAATATCACCAATCTCCAAATCGCTAATACCGACATTAGCAAAAGGCAAAATCTGAAAGCCGGCTTTTTCAAAGTCTTTCAACATGGTTCCAGTAAACCTCACTTTGTCACTACCTGACCCAACAGGATAACCGGCTTTATCAGCCAAAGAATAAAGCAAAGACGAACAGTCATAGTCTGGTCCCCATCGACCCGAGGGAGGTTTCTGAGAATATCCATGACGGTCGTCCTCTGCGTACCGTAATGCTAGGTCGACAAACTCCTCGCGTCGACTCTTTTTGGGCGGCGGTCGCACCTTACTCTCCATTCTAAATATCACTCCTGTTCGTTAGACAAATCCTGAGGATTCATATCTTGCGGAGTGAGATCCATCTCTACAGTAGGCGCGTTCTTAGCCTGCATCTGCATAATTGTTTGATTCAGCATCGTGAGTTTGTTTTCGTGCACAATCTCCTGAAGAATCTGGATCATAATAGCCGGATGAAGCTGATATTGCTGACACAAGCCATTTGCATATCGAGCCATCGATGTCTTAACAATATCCATGATTGCTTCAAGAGAAAGCTGCCGCTCATCCATAATAAGACTCCTTATCTGTTACAAATATCAGTAATTCTGTGTGGTATTAAACCTGTAATCAGTACTGTGATACGAATCTAAGATGTTGTTGAAATTATAGAACTCACGATTCTTAATTGTGTTAATTACGTATTACTCCAACCGTAAACCCCAGGCTCCCAAACGTTATTATCAACATCCGAAATCCAAGTCGAGCCATTGTGAGTGACCTTATCGCCCTTCATGTAAGGATTCGTGCTATCCGGCTGTTCCCACTCGCTAATGGTATCACCATCGGTAAGGCACTTTGCCCAGAGAGAAGGCGCAAGACCCGGCTCCCAATCAGCCTGAGAAGTATGGTCCTGAAGACACTTGTATACAACGTTGTTGTGGGTAACCCTAGTTCCAGCGGTATACTGAACATCAACAGTCCACAGAGGCCAAACCGAAGGAATGAGGCCAGCCTGTTCGTCTGTAAGAATAGGAAGAATGGTGTTCAGTGCCTCGGCCTCGGGATCAATATACTCGGCAAACTCGTCTGCACTAGCGAGAATATCATAGGCGGCATTTTCATCGATGCTGCTATCGTATGGGAATGATATAGTCTGGAAATATTCCATCAACCCCTCTTGAGTAGAGAGAATGTCAAAACGAGTCTCGGCACCAATGATGTGGGTAATCTGAGTAATAGTATGGACATTACGAATCGTGCCATCAGGCATAAGAACAGAACGTTTTAAAGACATAATAACTCCTAATTGACAATGAAAGTCGCGTTAAATACGAGAAAAGAATTAGTTTGCATAGCAGCATAGGTTGATCCGGAACGATATCTTGCAGCTTCCATCACGCCATTTGGATTAATTGTAAGGAACCATTGAGCTGCTCCGCTACCTTGACACAAGATACAAACGTTACTGCTAGGTCTGTATCCGGTTGGAAGCGTTGCAATAGTAAGAGTGCCTTCCGCGGCTACAACTGCTTTCGGCGAAACCGCGCCGTATACCTCTACGACGTTTCCCCATTTTCTATACTTTGGAGTCCAGCTAGAAGAGTATGCTTTGGTAGCGCTATTAAGAGAAAGGTTTGTCGGAGACGTCTCTCCAAGGCCTAGTGCGGAAAGCCATGGTGCCCGTTGCAGTTGCACAACATAGCCACCAGATTCATTGACTCCGAGGCGTAGAGCGTTGGTGTACCGCGTGCCGTTAACAACTCGAGCCCCTTCCAGGGTGACTCCAACGTCAGCGTTGGACATGGCATATGGAAACACCCCAGCGATCATATCAGTACGTGATATATTCGACTGTTCGACATCCCCTCTTTCAGGCCGTACGTAGTTTCCCATAAATATGCCGCGACCGTACGTATTGGATGACTTCGTATATCTCGCATCGACATAGGGAACGTCATCGTCAAAGATATATAGGCTGTCATCCTCTATAAAGACGGGGCCGTCTTGTATCAGGTACTCGTTTGCTGACGCAGCAATTTGACCTACATGCTTAAAGCCGTTTTCGCGGGTAAGGCAATTGAGCATAATGTCGCAATACTCCGTGCCCGCCGAAGCAGTGAGGTTTAGCTTGGACACTTCCTCTGTATAGTTTTGGTATTCGGTGGCATAGGTATGGGCGACCATACTTAGACTGTTCGTTTCGCCGTCCTCCCCCTGCCTGCGTACATCAAGTCCGAACCCTGAGTAGCCGTCGTAGTCGTCTGATCCGACCGCCATTCCGATATAACAGTTCTTGTCGACCAACTCCGACCCGGCAGAGTTTGACGTGTAATAGCTTGAATAAATTTTCCCTCTGGAGGGGATGTCTGAGCCGAATTCGAGAGAATATACGTGACTCTTAAACATCCCGCCATTGGCAGTCGTGGGGGTCATCTTGAGACTGATTCCATTACTGGCATCATCCGGGTTTGACAGGACTATGTGTCCTCCATTAGATTCCGTTGCCTCGATTTCGACATGGGTATCGCTCTCAGACCCGATTCGCACTGAGGTTCCTGAGAATGAGCCCATGGACTTCCCCTCCACCACGAACTCGGTCTCGGTGGCGGTCTGGTGCTGGTAGGTGGTGGCGGTGGTCGGGTTGGTATTGGCTATCCTGATGCCGGTGGAGTCGGCGGTGATATAGTTCGTGGCGGTCTTGGCGGCTGCTGAAATATCAACATCCACATCTTCTGGAGCAGGAGTCCAGTCCGTTGCTTTGTTGCCACGCTCCAGTTTTGGCGCGACGTACTCGATAGAACCAGCGCCCGTAATTCCAAAACGTGCGTCGATAAGGTCGCCAAGCTTCGTGCTGTTGCCGGACGGCACAAACTCGAAATCGATGTAGGTCCAGTCTGTTCCAATCCCATTAATCGTCTTGCTAAATGCTGCTTTTTCAGTGGTGATATTCCAGCTGCGAATCAGCGCATTGACAGAACCTCCAACTCCACGAACCCATGCCGAGAAGCGATATGGCCCTGTGAAGTCAGACTCCAATGTCTTGTTCTTTTGTGCAAAATCTCGGTTGCCACTTGTGTTACCTGTAATTCGGAACGCCCTTGTAACCGCAGGGACGGGACTATCAGCGATTGTCTCAATGCTGCCGACGCCGTTGCCGCCTGAAGTAACAAACCAGCCTTCGTAGTTAATTGGCGAGACGGTGCTCGGAGACCCAGTACCACGCAACAGATTCCTACCACCAATCTGTACATTACTATTCAGAATCGTGCTGGCGGCTGCGTCAGTCATCGCGCCCACAGTCAGGGTCTTGCTGGCGTTGATGTTAGCCGCATTCAGCTTGTTCGCTGTGACGGAACCAGTAATGATATTTCCGCCGTCGATGACCGTGATAGTGTTGTCAAGCAGGACCGACGTGTATCCCACCGTGCCATCTGCCATCTCGTACTGCTCGCAGGTGTAGATGTACTTGTGCGTGCTGCTGATGGCGATGTGCATCTTGGTCCATGCGTCGTTTCCGTCATCTGCTTTAGTCACCCAGTTCGATGATGCGGTTCCGGGGGTAGACGGTGCGCCTGACGCGCTCTTGCGGTACCAGATGCGCTGGGTACGCTTGACGGCGTTTGCCTTGGGCGTCGCCGCGTTGGCAGTGTTGCTTGCCTGACCCGCCAGCGCCGAGGACTCCGACCACTCTTGGTTCACGGTGCCCTTCACGAGGGTTACGTCCGTAATCCAGAACTCTTGCGCCGTTGTAACGTTTTGGCCGACCATGACGTTGAAGTGGTCGATGCCTGACGGCACCGTAACGGTCTGGTACTGCCTTGCCGCAGCGGTGCCGACCGTGAACGCGCACCAGCTCTGCGAGACGTTGGACGTGCCAGACGGCGCTTGCCAGTGGAAGCCGACGCACACCTTCGTGTTGGCCGCAGCCCCCCTCGCCGTGATGCCGACCGTGTATGTCGTAGACGGCTCGACCGTGACCCCCAGCGACGTGTAGTGGTTCTGCTGGTAGCCCTGAAACGCCGTGGCCGTGGTGACGCAGTGCATCCACCACTTGCCGTTCACCTGCACGCGATTCCTCGTCGTGGGGGTTCCCCATGCGGACCAGTTGTCCGTGCCGTTGACGAACGCGCCGTTGACGACCTTGTTGTCGGCGCCCATGGCGTTCAGCCTGCTCGTCGTATCCGCCTTCGCGTTCGACTCGGCTGCGTTCGCCTTGCTGGTCGCATCGGTTGCTGATGCACTTATGGCTTCGGATTTCGCAGTGTTTGCGTATCCCTGAGCCTGTGTCGTGGTAGCATAACCCTTATCGGTAATCGCATCATCAACATCAGAACTGATAGCGGTAAATATAGCAGTGCCATCGATCTCGACATGTTTCGCCTGGATCTTCACCGAGTCGGAAGACTGGTTGATAGTGGACTTGATGGTGTCTACAGGCAAGACATCCTCATAACCATGAGAAGTACAAGTTACTCTATTACCGCTAACGGCTGTAACCGTAGCCTTAATATAAACATAACAATTACGAGTACTATCCTTGACCTTAAGATAGACTGTGTCGCCAATCTTAGCATCTTTAGTATCAGTCGTATTCCATGATCCGGAATAGTTCTCTGCCGCATAAGTACGAATCCCACTAAGAGCGTACTGATATCCAGTCTCAAGATACTTCACACTGCTAATCTTCTCTACTGTAGAGCTGATGCCATCAGTGGTAATCTTAATTGCGGCTTTAGCCGCTTCAACCTGACTATCAGTATATTCTGTATAGTCTTCCGGAGCAGGTGTCCAATCGGTGGCGCGGTTGCCTTTTTCGAGTTTCATATAATTGCCGTACATGATAGCTCCGTTATTGAAGCTAATATAAACTCTGTATACGGCTTCTTCTGCAACATCTATCTCAACACTATTTCTAGAATTGCTACCATCTATTGCATTTTTACTAGGCCACTGGACAGAATCAATATGTGATTTAAAGAATGAACCAGTATCTACGCTCAAAATATAATGACCTGGTGACAAAGACACATCCTGATAAATACCATATCGAGTACTATTATTCGGAACTGTTATTGTCATAAGGCCAGACGCATCAAAGCCAAGTGTGACCTGCGTTTCTTTATACCATTCGCCAATAGCATTTCCAAGTTGTGTTGTCGAATACGTTGACGCCTTAAATGCTGTAATTGTTTCTGGTGTCCAATTAGTATTTCTAAGTAAATTCCTCCCACCAATCTCGAGGTTATTAAACTCCGTCTTGGTGGTGTAAGTCTGACTCACACTAAGGTTGATAGCTGATGCACTTTGCTCAATGGCTGAGTTACGGTCGGACACCTCCTGCGTAATCTTTCCATCAACTGCGGTCTTGGTGTAGACATCGCTGGCCTTAGCGCGAAGAGCAATATCATTCTTGTTCTGCGTGATGGACGTCTCGGCGTTGGTCACGCGGGTCTCTATAGATGCCGTCCTCAGCGCGTCCTCTGCGGCCATATCGTAGATATTGATTCCGTACTGAACCAGCATCGGCACCGGCGCACTCTGCGGCGCTGCGAGCGTCGCGTCCACCATTATCCGTTCAGTACCGCCCTGCTCTGCCTTGTACGTGAGGTTCAGCGGAGGGTCGATGGGCGTGGTGGTTGGCTCGTTGACCTCATAGCACACAGTCGGATGATTCGTAGCAAGCCAAGCGTTGAATTCTTCGGACGTAGAGACGCCGAACACGCCGAAGATGAAGGCTGCACTGTTGTCTGGGTACAGGCCTATCGCCTGAGAAGTCCATGTCCTGTAGGCAGCGCCGTTCTGGACAGGCAGCTTGTCACTGTCGCACTCGATGTTCTTCCAGTGCCCGTCAAGACTGCTTGGCGGGAATACCTTCGGGGCAGGCATTCCCGTTGCGGCGACGAAGGTTGAGACGTTGCATAATGCGATGTACAGGTTCTCGGTCCCACTCGGTGCCGCACTCACGTTGTACCTGATGCCCTCAGTTCCAGTGAAGGTGTACTGAGCCACCCTGCAAATCGCCTCGTGCTCGGTCAGCTCGTCGTAGACGCTGCCAGCGGAGCGCATGCCGTCAGGGAAGTACGTGGCTGCGGGAATGGTGCGCTCGGCCTTCCAGTACGGCTCGTGCTCGCCGTTGCGGGGGCCGCTGAGATGCAGGCAGGTATCCGTGAGGGTCATGGTGCCCGCAGCGGACAGCGAGTAGGACGCTGCGAAGTAGCGTTCCCCGCCCTGCGGCACAAAGGTCCTGTCGATGTCGCTGTTGGCCGAGTAGTTGCCGAACTTGCGCACGACTGCAAAGTTGTCATCGAGCGTGTAGTGCGAGAATCTGGTGCTGCTCGACGTGGCCGCGTTGATGTTCGTGGTGAACTGGTAGCTCTGGCCCTTGAACACCTCAGCCACGTAGGTCACGCCGTTCCAAGCCGCGCCAGCCGTGAGCGTGCAGGGGTTCTCGCCCGATACCGTCATGGCAGGGGCGTTCGAGAGCACTCTGCCGACTTCTATGTTGTAGTTGCCGCCGAATTTTGGGCTTGCGAGGTTTAGCAGGTTGAACCCCACCGTCTCGATGCCCTCCATGCGCACCGGCAGCAGGCTACCGGCGTCGTAGAGGTAGTACGGCTTGGGGAAGAGGGCCTCGAACTCCGCGACGGTGGACGGCTCTTTGCCCGCGCCGAACATGGTGGTGAGGTCGAAGAGCTGCCAGTTCTTAATACTTATTACATTTCCAGTCGCATTTGTGGACACTTGAATAACAACGCGCTCTCCGGAGGACGAACCGTCCTGTTGGAATGTGTGCATAACGGAAACGCGCTGGTAACTACCTGTCCCTGTATAGTCAGAATTGGCAACGTTATTTGAGCTATAAAAAAACCGGATTGCAAAAAGAGCACCAGAAGTATAGGACACGTCTGCCATCTGAAGGTATCTGTGTCCTGCCTGATATGAAATATTGCCCTTGTAGAAAGATGCGTAATTTCCTTTTGCGGTTCCAGAAAGAACCCCTTCTGACACTACTTTGTTCGTCATATTGTAATCAGGAAATTGCAATAGTGACACGACGGGTAATAGCTGATTCCAAACCAGCGTGTTGCCCCGAACGCTCTGTACGGTAGCTCTCCCGCTAGGTACGTCCTGCCCACCACCTGTGGCGCGATAAAGGAATTCTCCGTCAACATCAACTCGGTTGTCTACTGCCTCGCCCAGCTCCGTCTTGGTGGCATACGTACTGCCAATCGTACTCTCAAAATTCTGAGTAGTCTGCTTAAAGGTAGCGTAATCTTGCTGTAGAGTCGTAAGATTCGCACTGGTCGTCCTCGCTACAGACTGAGCTTCAGTAGTAGCCCGATCATAGACAACATCGCTCCAGGTTACTGTGCCATCTGCTGCAACATACTGCATGCAGTAGAAATAATACGGAGATGAAGCATTGTACGTAGGAACCTTTGTTGTCCAAGCATTGGCGCCAGTGGAGGTGGAGGTCACCTTGGACGTGGGCTTATTCGGAGCGGAATCATTTACCTTAGTGAACCAAAGCTGCTGAGACTCTTTGATATTCTTGTTAGCTGTGGCCTGTGCGTTGTCTGCGGATGTCTGAGCTGTGGAAATATCAGCGTCTACGTCTTCGGTGGCAGGAGACCACGCAGAGGCCTTTGTGGCCTGCTCGACCATTATATCAGCCAACTTGTAAGTTCCAGCGGCATTGAACCGAATATCGATGAAGTGATACGTGCTGTCTATTGCACGATAAGGCGTTGACGTGCATACGAATTTGGACGTACCCTCCGGCAAATCGAAGTGCTGCGGGTTGTTATCCATTATGTCTACTAGGATGTGGCATGCCGCTGATGCCGTGCAAGTGAAGCTTATCGTATATGGTACGTTGGTCTCCGTAATAATATTCATAATCCGCAACACAGCTTCTCCAGACGTCACCGTAAAGGTTCGCCCGTGGTATGAAGCATCATACGCGCTGATTGTAGCCGACCCACTTCCAACCTTTACTACTGCCGTCGTGGACTTAAAAAGATTCCTCCCACCAATCTCAAGATTATCAATGTCATCCCGAGCCTGACGAGCAGTGGACTGCATCTCGCCTGTGGCAATATCGCGCGTTACAGCAGACCAGCCATAGGAGCCATCAACATACTGATACTCGTAGCAGTAGTAATAGTTCGGATATGCACTGTTGTATGAAGGCACTGCAAGGTTCCAAGCATTACCCGTAGCAGCATTATTCGTAGTCACATGCGCTGTAGGCTTGGCGGGAGCGGTAGTATCTGCCTTTGTGAACCAGAGCTGGACTGTGGACTTGACTGCATTCTTCTGAATAGTCGTCTGCGTCTGAGCGATGCTCTGAAGACTCTGGGTATGGCCGTCGACCGTATTGCTAACGGTGTTGAGCTTGTTGCTGATGGTGCTTACGGTTGACCCGTCCGCCTTGGTCTCAAGGGCGTTCTGTAGTTCGCCGATGGTGGTGTTGATGCCGGAGATGTCTTGCTCATTCTTGCTGACGCGGTTGGTCACGGCTGTTACGGTCGAGCTGTCGGCCTTGTTGGATAGCGTCGTAGTCATCTGCGTGATTGACTGCGAATGCGAATCCACAGTATCGCTTACTGAGTTGAAGGTAGTCGTGTCAACCTTATCAAGAATATCAGCCTCCGCGTCGGACATCCTCGTCTCAAGGCTTGTGGTCTTGGTCGTAAGAGTGCCAGTGTCTGTCTTAAGCTGCGAAATATCACTGTCGAAGGTGGTTATCTTGCCTTCAGCTGTGCTAATGCGCTGCAGAGCGTTGGTGATGTCAGTATCCTTGATTAGCTGCCACGAGTAGGTGCTACCGGACTTCGTGAATCGGTAGTTATAGCCGTTCTGCTGGGAATTAGAGTTAACTACGAAATATACGTCACCAACATGGGAGTCTTTTTGGGCGTTCGTTTTCCAATTAACCGCCGGGGTATTTTGCAGAGTTGGAACATCAGTTCCGGTCCAAGTCTCAATGGCTCCGTCAATCTGAGTCTGAAGGTTTTGAACAATGCCGTCAACCTCAGTCTCAGTGTAGACATCTTCTTCTAATTTTGACAAACTCAGAGAGCCATTGCCAATGCGCTCTCCATTGATGGTACCAGCCGTAATGTTATCTGCATTAAGGTTAGTTACCGTAATGTTGGATGCGTCAATTGTGCCTGCGGTGAGCTTATTCGCAGAAACACTGTTAATCATGGCGTTTGTAATGGCTCCATCTTTCACAACACCATTCTCAATCCATGCGTTATCAACATTTGCAAGGTTAACCTGGGCGTAATTTGTATCAAGGGCACCAATAGTAGCATGGTCTGCCTCAAGTTCAGCAGCTGTGAGATTTGCAACCTTGGCACTATTAGCTCGAATAGTGTCAATGTCCGCTGTAGCTGCTTGAAGGTTATCGACATCTGCCTCAGCGGCTGTTATACGACCTTTGACACTGACGTTATCAGTCTCAAGACTTCCAATACGAGCGGTTGCAGCATCAAGATTATCAATAGTTGCATACGTAGCACTAAGCGAGCCAATGGTAGCATGATCAGCAGAAATATCATTAGCCGAGATGCTTGCAGCACTTAAAGCAGCAATATAAGCAGAGGCAGCCCTTAACGTCGTAGTGGTCACATCACCAGCGACAAGCTCGTTAAGAGTTGCCTTGTTGGCTGAAATATCATTAGCAGAAACGCTAGCTGCTTCCAAAGCCGCTATATAAGCAGATGCTGCTCGGAGGGTTTCAGTAGTAACTGAACCAGAAACAAGACTACCGATTGTAGCTTTGTCAGCCGAAATATCACTGGCGGACACATTAGCTGCATTAAGAGCCGCTATATAAGCAGATGCTGCTCTGAGAGTTTCAGTGGTGACTGAACCTGCAATGAGTTCGTTAATCGTAGCCTGAACTGCGTTAATGTTGGCCGCATTAAGAGGAGCGACGGTACCATCGCCATTGTAGACGGTGATGCCATCATTGTTGATAACTAAATGCTTGCCGTTCTCTCGACCGATCTGAGCACTATCTCGTCCAAAATAGGACATGATGTTTGTTGTTTCGTTACCCAGACCATCGTAAAACGCAATACCACCACGAGAAATGGAAACAAGAGTATATAATGCGCGACGAAGAAGAACACCTAAAGAATTTAACAGAATGTTATAGTAATTCTTAGATGCAGAGAGATCCGAGAAATTGTTTGTAACAGCGGCATCCCAATCGTCATGAGAAAGTTCTACAACATGTACTCCACTAGAATCATTCCAGAAATGCTGATTCAGAGCGTTAGCTATTTCGTTATCAAAAGTCACCAATTCTTCTATAGGATCTAGAATTTCAATGTCAGTCCACTCAACTTCAACCACAGCATCATCGTCATAAACCGCATAAAATGTAGCTCCATTATTATATAACTCTTCTAACACATATGGATCGTAATTAGTCACATCTTTAGTTGTTAAATATTCAACTAAATATTGTTGCTCGTGATCTATAGATCCAATTGGTATAAGGCTTTCGTCATCATCATCTATATACTCTGGAGTTAATTCTGGAGGCTCGCCGATATTCATCTCGGTGGATATCTCACCATCGTACGTATATCCATCGCTAATATCTTCTTGACTGTCAGCTTCTACAAACTCTTGGGTTTCATCACCATCATAACTACCTATAGTTGAATTTTCGTTTTCTGGAATATACGGCATTATTCACCTCCTGTATCCTCATCATCAACAGAACCAGGCATTTCTTCTGGATCTTCGTATTCAGAATACGATATTAAATATTCTCCAACACTATCCAAAAAATCTTCTAATTCACTTTCATTAACTATGGCGTTGGTCTGAATCGTATATTGATATCGTACTATTTCAGGCATGTCAATCACCAATCTTAATAAAGAAACGGTTCATTCAAATAAGTCGTCATACATGCATTGTCGTATTGCTTTATATATTTTCCTCGGTTTCTATTCTTTGCAGACATAAGGCGAGGATCGTTATATGGATTATCGTTTCTTGACAATCCTGCATAAGTCCTAGTGTGATATATCCATACTAGTAGTCCATTGACAAAGCACAGTGTATACATCCTTCCATATGTCATTTTTTTAGTTTTAGAATGCTTATAGTATCCGCTAAAAGTAAGGTTCACTGTTTGACCATACTCAAGTGCTGCGTGATATTTTCCATGATAATAATCCGGTCTGGCTGTAGCTAAAGAAGATCCGAGAAGGACAATGGGCCCTCGACTGGCTATAGTAAGCCCAGCATATCCATTAGCACCTGCGCCTCGTATAACAGATGTCGATAGATCATATAATCGTTTTCCATTTTTATCGTATCGAATTCCTTTAAAATCTATAGTTGATCCGCCCATCACAATTCCGGTCATACTAGCATTTTTATACGACTTTGCTCCATATGGCTGATATAACTTTCCTCCGGAATAAGTACCATATACGCGAGCATTATCAGCTACCATGTTTTTGGTTCTGAAAGTACCATCTGTCAGGTTCCAATAGTTCATATTTTGTTTATCTTGAATATAATTAGCCGTTAATAATTTAGTAGATTGTGCAGTCGTATCGATATATTCAGCACCAATGTATAAATTACCATTTTTCATAAACAAACCGTTAGCAAGAGTTCCGTCGGCTCTTGTGCGTAATCTTTTTAGTATTTCTGCTTGCGTAAGCATAGCGTCCGTGTCCATTCGAGAACGCTCTATAATATCTATATTTGACGGTTGCCAATCCTCATATGCGTTACCCCTTGCTAAGAAAAAACCACATAGGTCAACTTGATGGGCCATGTTAAATTCATCAGAATTAGAGCAATATACTCCAAAAGTAACAGTAATGTTTTTAATAGGAGCGTTAGTACTATAATTCCCCAAATATAATGTTGAATCATATACGTTCTTCTCGGTTATAGCTTCATCTAGAGATTTCTTTTTAGCTTTATACGCTGCCAAAGCTTCTATAGTTTCTTTATCTCCAGCTCCCTTACTGGCTTTTTTACCATTATAAGTAGCTAGCGCTTGTTCCATTGCGCGTCTTCGAGCGGTAATTTTATTATTTATGGTTGTCACCGATGGTTGCTTATCATTTGACGTTTTAAAGACTATGCTTATTCTACTCCATCCAGTACTATCGACTTGCTGGACATACCTCCTGTAATATGTTACTCCATCTCTAGCTAAATATCCAACTTGTACACTTACTGGTCCTGATCCGCACGCATAGCATCCAGCAATATACGTCGTATTTGGCGATACTGGAACTCCATCTTGCTGAACTCCACCTCCCCAGCCTTTAGCTGACAATGGCTTGGAGTCGACTCTAAAGCAAGACGTTATTACTGGATTGGGGGATTGAAAAGCCATAGAGTCAAGAATGTTTATTATAGTCACTTTATTAGCGGAAAAGCTGCTAAACGTACCATAGCGCCATCCAGTATCATGCGATCCAGACTCTTTAAATTTAACCGTTCCAGTATTCTTCAAAATGTTGGAATTTCCATTAGATTTTTGATATGCCTCTTCTATCTTGTCAGCACTAGCAGATAAATCTGCTAATGTGGTTAATACTGGATCGGTATCACTAGGCGTATAAAACTGAGTATCCGCCGATAAACTAAACTCGCCAGTGCTAAGATTCCAATAATTTTTACCAATACCATCCTCAAGCAATCCAGTTTTTATAAAATCAGCTACTATGGTTCCATCCATAGTAATTCCGATTTTATAGAATCGTCCATCAGCATTTATATCAGCCGAAGCTCCTGTGATTGTATCATCAGAATATCCGAGACCGTTCATATCAAACTTCCAAAGTTTGTCTGCATTGGTCCAGTCTGGAGTATCCGAAATAATTAAAGCCTGCGAAATATCATTTTCTTGGACTATGTTTACATAACCAGTCGTCCTACTATTTAGTATCTCCGACATTTCGATTTTAGCAGAGTCAAGTATCCTACTTGCAGAAGGCATTTTGTTAATACGTTTTGTAATATCAGAAGCGTTCGACGCTGTCGTTTGAGACATGCTAGATCCGCCAAGTTTACCAAAAGTATACGTTGCCCGAGACGGATCATCTAATGGAATGCTCATTTCAGTAATCGGAAAAGTTTTATTCAATCCATGCGGCCTAGATACACATTTAACATTGTCTAATAATTCGAATCCAGGAACAGATCCCATTAAAGTATGTAAATCAACAGCTGATACAGAAAGACACATATCATCAAACTGCATAGCATTCACATAAGCATTAGCCAGTGACAAAAGCTGAAGTTCGTCTTTAACATCGGCAAAATCTACAACACGTTCTATATGACCATAAGTGTTGTACGCTTGTTCATTGACGACATAACTAACTCCACCATTAACATTTTCGATGCCTATGGTTTTAGATTCTTCTCTAGTCGAACCCTCTTCGGAAGCTTTTTTAGGAACGTTTATGCTAACTGCTGAATTTTTACCTAAAACATACAAGCTTATTATAACTTTTTTATCTATATTAGTTCTATTGAAAGTTAATGTTTTAGAAGAAAACGCAGAAACAAATTGACTACAAGCAAATATTCCGTTTTGTCTTTGCCGATTTTTTCTATCTGCTTCTGCTTGTATCTTTTGGGATTCAGTATAAAAGCCACTGCTATTATACCCCTGTAGTATTTTTTTCGTGGACGGTGTTTGAGCAGACTGTCTGCTTACTATTGTTTTTCCATCCACCAAGAGTCTAACATTTCTAGAGATAAACGACGTCGGGTCGCTATTTTTGACTAATGACGATAAAGTAATCGTTACTCGAGTGTCGTTTGATGATGTTGAATACGTAAGCGTTATACCGTTGGCAGATAATGTAGCCATAAAATCACCTTCTCATTTTGACAACTACGTTTCGGTAGATACCACGACCTTCATCTGCCCCTTCGGTATTACTACAGTGCACAGATTGGTAAGGTCCCAATTCTTAGTGAAGTCTAGTAAATTCTTACCAAAATCGACTGTTTGGGATGATGTGTTTGGATAGTTTGCATAATAGTTGATGATAGGTTTAAGTCCAGATGATGAATTGTATGTAATCATCAAATGACCTTCAAGTCGATCTAAAAAATTACTTTTTATGCAATCCCAAGTCTTCTCATACTCGGTTTCATACTCATAGTTAGTTTCAGTATCGACAACTGTTATAGCCCCAACTAAAAATTGTCGATTATCGCCAACCTTTTTATTATGCTCTTCAATAATACTTCTGAATAGAGCTTTATTATTAGTGCTTTTGTAAGATGCATTCGGCTGATACGTATCATTAAGATATGCTAAAGCACCCTCACAAGTATACGTGCGAGTCCCTTGAAAATTCTCAGCCTGTTGGATCGCTCTACCGGTCCAAATAACTCGGCCCTCTTTTTCTACAGCTATTGTACTGACGAAACGCTCTACATCGTCATAGCCAGCATGTCCTGGTAAAACATCAAAGGTTAGAGAACCGGCACTGTTTTCTTGCATCTTTAGTACTGGATTGATCAAATGAATATTTTTGTCAGGAGATAGCTGATCATGAATTAACAAATCATCCACGTATACCTTATACATCACAGCACCTGCTTTCTATAATTAATTGTAAACGACGTGGCGTTTCCCGTAGTCTTTGATCTAAGCGTGCAGGTATTATTGCCGGACATATTAGATATAGGAAGTCCGTACAAATAACTATCTCCCGATATACCAACCGTTTCCGTAAAATCAGAATATGTAATATCTAACTCTGGGTTGTTTATGCTAAACACTATTGAGCTAGCAGACATAGTTGAAATGTTGACAAAAGCCACAACGGGCATTGTTAACGGAAGCGGTTTTATAGTAGTGTTTTTGGTACCATTGGTACTTCCTGCAACAGAAACGGTTGTGAGCTCAGTGGAGTATTTAAACGGATCTAGATCATATTCGATTGTTACTTTAGACCAAGTTCCATCGTTTTGAGAACTCCACTGAACTTTAAACCGTCCTTCGTAGTACCAATCAGGATCGTCTTCAAGGCGCATGGTAGTTTTTTTACCATGAAGAGTATTAGCTATTCTTTGGTATAAAGATTCCCAGCTTTCATATCCGTTAAGGACATTGAATTCCAACGACCCAGTTCGGTTTTTATATAAAGGATAGTTAGTCAAGGCTTCCGATAAATCGATAACACCCTGACCGCCGGGAATCTCTACAATAGAAGATTTATGCTCTGGTTGAGCTATTACAGGACGTCCCTCTGGAACTAAATGCCAATCAGAGAACGAATTCATATTACCAAAGTAAACAGAATGGTACATTTAGTATACACCTCTTCCGGCTAAAGCGGCACGTTGACCTAAAGCAGTATCGATATCATTAGCAAGCGCGCCTACAATAGCGCCAGAGTCCAAAGTGACTCCAAATCCATCATCAAGATGACCCCTTATTACTGATGCATTATTACCAATTACTTGAAGCAGATCGTTAGTACGTCCATAAATATCTTCCAACCTAGAGGTCGTATATGTCATAGTTTCCTCTAAGTCTCGTAAAGTAGATGTCATCAAAGCTGACTGATTCATATCATCATCTAATCTAGATGCCAATTCTCCAGATAAGCCAATCTGTCCATGGAACCCGTTTGTAGCGTTAAGATCAGCATTTGTTATGGCAGACCGAAGAAGATCATTATACGATCCAACATCGCTGCTAAAACTAGAAATATCCATAACCGGGGTTATGCTTGGTGACGGAAGACTGTAATCAGCATTATTCAGAATCGATTGAACTCCGTTAATAGTTTGCAAACCAAGATTTTCAGTAGCCTCTGCAACAACTCCAGCAAACTTGGTAACTCCTACAGCCAAACCTTCCGGAATATAACGACCGACTTCATCACGCATAAGTCTAGAAGGAGATTCTATACCAAAGAAATCTTTAATGGCCGAGATGGCGCTACTTCCCATTCCATAAACGGCGTTTATGATCCAATCTACTCCATCATCGATACCGTCAGCAACACCTTGGGCTATGTACGAACCAACACTAGTAATTGTTCCCCATACAGAATTAATTGCAGATTGAATATGTCCAGGAAGAGACGCGCCCCAATCCAATATCTTTGGTCCGATTTCTTTAGCTTTTTCCATAATATCGCTAACTGCTTTTCCGACCATAGAAAGACCTTCTGTAGCCACCCAATTAGCGAATTTCGAAGCCAATTCTCCAAGCTTTTCAAATATCAGTCCTATGAACTCGCCTAATTTTGGCAAACCATCAGTCTGAACCCATGACCAGAAATTACTAGCAGCTGTAGTTAACATCGGAAGCCCTGTAGTTTGAAGCCATTCTAGGAATTTGCTGCCTAGATCGGCCAAATGAGTCATGATCCCAGATATAAAACTCCCAATCATAGGCAAGCCATCAGTTTGGACCCAGGTGATAAACTGCCCGCCCCATTCCTGAAGCAAAGGAAGCGCTGTAGTTTCAAACCAAGCTCTGGCTTGTTCTATAAACACTCCAAGATTCTCAAATATCATTGTGAAGAATCCACCAATAGCTGGTATGAAAGTCTCGGTGACCCAGGTAGTTATAGCAGTTACGATTTGACCAAGAAGATTTGGAAGCATTTCGATCATCATCATTAGGGAATTGCCAGCAGCTTGCAGAAGGAAGGGCAACTGAATCATAAGAAGTAAGAATTCTCGTATGCCATTCGACAAAAGCAGCAATCCAGCACCAGCTAAAACTGCACCAGGACCGAAAACAAGCAAGGCAGCACCAAGCGCTCCCAAACCAGCAGCTGCTATAGCAAAATTGGCCACATTGTTAGCAATAAGATTGACAAACATCGATAATATTGGTCCAGCCAGAGCGAGTTTAATAATACCATTGACCGCATGCTCTAAAGCGATTGCTATAAGAAGACACGCTGCACCTAACGCTATGAACGCCAACGATAATGTCGGAAGAACAACCGAGGCGCCCAATGCTATAGCCGGACTAGAAAGAACTCTTGCCAAAATACCAAAAACCGTTATTATGCCGCCAATAGCTATTGCTGCTACGACAAGTTTATCAGTGTCTACACTTGACAACTGATATAACGCATACGATATGATCCCGACTGCCGCTGAGAACACAATTAATGCCGCAGCAGTTTTAACCAAATCTCCAGCATCTAAGAATTTCGTCATGGCAGCAATAATACCAAACAAAACTGAAATCGCTATACCAGCTACTGCTATTGATGCCCAATCATTACCAGCAAGTAATCCAAGACCATAAGATAGCAAAGTTACCGCACCAGCAAACACTATTAATGCTAACGACGTCTTAAGAAGGTCTGCCGGGTTTACAATCTGAGCAATAGCAGCAAACTCAGCAATTATCAATCCAACTCCTAGCACGCTGGCCCATAAAGCATCTAAATTCAGCATGCCTAATACTGCTAATTTTGACAAAGCGTCTGCTAATATACTCACAGCAGCACTCATGATGATGAATGCTATGCTGTTCTTAAGCGCATCTTCTCCAGCTAAACGCAGTGCTCCAGCGAGAACACCAATAAACACAGCAACAGCTCCCAATGCCCAACCAATATTACTTAATTGACCGGGATCAAGATCCTTAGCAAAGTTTGAAATGGCTTCTAACGGACCTATTAGCAATCGTACAGCGAAAGATAGCACGACCAACGCAGCAGCTGCTTTGAGAGCACCTTCGCTTCCTCCGCCAGCCCATGTTAACAATTTAACCCAACCAGCAAAAGCTACTAAGAATATTCCAAGAGCAACTAAACCCTTAATGTTTGCTCCAAAATCAAATGATGTCAATCGTTCAACTGCTTTAAGAATGAGGAATATTCCTGCTGCTAGAACAACAATAGAAGAGGCCGACTTTAAAAGCTCGTCACCACCACTAGTATCAGCAACTTTTTTAATCGCAGTCGATATACCCTGAAGTACCAACAAAATGACACCCATAGCAACTAGAACGCCAAGAGCAGCCATTGGGTCCTTTATTGTAGAAATTAACCACAAGGATCCGGCAATAATGGCAAGAGATATAGCTAAATCTCGAATCTTTTCTCTAAGTGTCTCGGATTCTTCCTTATGAATCTTTCTAGCGAACGCCTTTGCTAATTTGCCCATACCAGAAGCTAATTCGCCAAGACTTTTCATAAGTTTGAGTCGCGCAATGATGGTGATAACTTGGGCCACTCTTTCAACTCGTTCTGGAGTTATGAAATCAATTATGCTGCCTAAGAAATCGCCAAACGCCTTTGGCAAATTTTTAACTTTCTTAATCAATTCGGCGGTTTTTTCGCTAAAGAAATTCTTCAAACGACCAAGAATTCCAACATCCTCTGGATCATCATCCGAACCAAGGAAGAATTTCTTTATTGCGTTGCGCAAACGAGTAAGAGAATCTTCAGCCGATGTAGATAGTTCATCCATCTTTGACGGAATATCTTTTGAACCCTTGGCAATCGATTCTTGAACTTCTGAAACTTTATCAGAAATCATTCCAAAGAACGTTCCGATAGGTCCTGGAATCTTAGACAAACCATCAGAAATCTTCTTGAAAATATCAAGAGCGCTATCTCTAAACTTTTCTAGCACATGGAGCGCAGTTCCTGGTAAATCGCCAAATGCATTTTTCACAGTGTCCACTGCAGTTCCAATTATCTTGCTCCACCCACTAGACTCGTCGGAAGTCCCGACAAAGAAACCGACTACCTTGTCATAAAGCGTTGCGAGCGTAGGACTAATAGCATTTAAAGCATCGTGAATTTTAGTACTTATAGTAGATCCAACAGCTCCCCAAGCTTCTTTAATCTCGTCAAGGCCTTTTCCGGTAAATAATGCTACTAAACTATCATAAATTAACGATCCAAGTAGTCTAACGGCACTGACGACTGTGGTGATTAGATTCTTAACGCCCGTGATTATTTTCGTAGCTATTTTTCGAACACCATTACCTATGACAACTAGCAAGTTGCCGATCAAACGACCGATAAATGTAGGAAGATCACTAGAATTATTTTTAGCATCCCAAACGGCATCCTTTAAAGTATTGAATACCTTCCAGACACCACCATTAATAAAATTAAACGTATTTACTAAAGCTTCTCCAGCACTAGGGAACTTGTTAAGGAAATACGTAATAATGCTTTGGAGTCTTGCTGTAACCTCATCCCGCATTTTATCTAAAGATAACATTAAACTCTTAGCAACTTCTTCAAAATCTAGATTAGCAATAGTATCAAACATATTATTTATGTTATCTACTATAGAATTAGCAAAATCCTTCACATTTTGAATGAACTGCTCGGGTGTCAAATTGTCGATAAACGAGCGAATCTTTTCAAACCATCCGACCATTCGTCCAACAAGAGTTTCAGTATCAGCCATCTCTCCGGCTATGCTATCTGCAGAACCTGTAACCATTCCCGGAAGAGTTGTAAAGAAGTCTACAACTTTATCTTTAAAATCTGTTATGACAGATATTATACCCTTAACCGGATCCCAAGCAGTAAAGAAATCCCACATACGTCCAACGAATCCGCCTATAGATCCTGCTAACGCCGATACTTGTTCAGCAAATGGACCTATACCAGCCTTCACAAGATTCGCCACAGCTCCAACAAAACCGGCGACAACCGATATTGCAGCTCCTAACAAACTTACAAACGATGTCAGTATAAACAGTACACCAGCTCCAACACCGCTAGCCAAATTCGTTAGAAAACCAAGAACTGCCGAAAGAGCTGGAACTAAAATCGATCCGAGCAAGCTTGATATCGACACTATGGCGTTGAAGACGGACCCGATAAACGATCCCAAAGATTTGAACAAATCAACCAATGGAGCAAATACTGCCTGTATCATTCCAAGAGCGTCGAAAGAACCCTTGGCTTTTTCTGCAGCATCTTTTATAGAAATTATAGAATTTATAAACGAACCAATAACATCAACAATACCCTTAAAGAAAGCCACAACAGGATTTTTAAGTAATCGTCCTATCCAAATATCTAAAGCGGTAACTCCCTCTTCTCCCTGTAGTGTTTTCTTTATAGCATCATCTACCGCTTGATTCCATCCGGTCAAATCTCCTATAAAATGCAGTATGTTGGCAATAGCATCACCAATAGATCTTATTATACCCGGAATATCAATAAACTCCCAAAGAATTTCTAAAACTGTTATGATCGCATCGCCAAGATTTTCTATGGTGTCAAACACTCCATCGAAGCCCAATGCAGTTGTTATTAAATCCCCAACAAAACTTATAGCTTCTATTATTGGATACAATGCATAAATAAGAGCTTCTCTAACTTCAAGAATCTTATCGTGAACCCATAGTAATATCTTACCAAATTGTCCTCCAAGAACCAATACCAAATCAACTATTGGATCAGTAACAATTCGTATAGCATCAACTAATCTAAAGAATACCGCTACAGCATCGGCAATCACATGAAGAACAATATCAACAACTGCAAACAAACCTTCAAACACATGGCGTAATCCGGTGGCCGCAGCGTCGGATATGACCAAAGACTCAGCAAAATCTTTGAATGCTAAGACAAGCTGGCTTAATGTCTGAAATATCTCAGCATCAGACATTCCAAACACATTATCAAACGCGTCTTTTATTGCACTGAGCGGTTTGGTGATTGCTTCTACTAAATAATCGAAAGCGCCCTTAATTCGGACAAAGTTCCCGTCTTCATCGAATACATCATTGCCTTCCGCATCACGTTTGTACGCACCCCAAAAGGTTTCACTTAATTTGTAAATAGCGCCTTTTTTTCCAAAAAGACCTTCTTCATCAGTATAGCTATTAAATATCTTGAACTGATTCACCAGACCGCCGAGAAGGCCCTCAACACCACTCGAAATTGTATTACTCAAGAATGTAAACGTATCGGTAGCCTGTTTAAAGTCACCTATGAAATTTCTCCAAATACCGGACCACTGCGAACCAATAGCTTCTTTTACAGTATCCCACAACTGAGACCAAGTTCTAACTTTAGTAGCCGACTGCTCAGCGACTTTGGCCAAACGAAGAATTTCTTTCGCCTGTTCTTCTGTATATCCATTGTTTGTCATTTCTTCTAACGCAGCGTTGTATGCAGAATCGCCAACCTTGTCATAGGATATGGCCATCTGATTAAGTGTCTCAGTTAAGATTTCGGAAGTTATCCAACCTTCTTGAAGCGACTCTCTGAACGATCCATTTGCTGCTATTATTTCATCTACTGCAATTCCATGAGCTCTAGCGGTTCGTTTTAAAGCTTCCTGAAATACTTGACCACCCATACCAGCATTAACAACTGAGTTCCAGTCTTGAAGTTTGAGTGTACCTGACGCTAGTGCCTGAGATAACTGGTACATTGCGGTAGAAGCTTGCTGACTGTTTGAACCAGACAACGCTGCTAAGTTAGCAATACCTTGAATGGCGTTAGCAGAAGTGTCCAAATCAACGCCGGCTGCAGTAAACGTACCAATGTTTCGAGTCATTTCCGTAAAGTTGTAAATAGTTTTATCAGCATAAGTATTTAACTCATCAAGTGTATCATTAACCTTTTGAATATCCTCGTCAGCATTAAAGTCCATGCCAGTATTGGCCATAATAGTCTGAATAGATCCCATCTGAGTTTCATACTCTTTAAAGCCATCCGTAATAGGATCTATTGCAAACTCTTTAACTTTAGAAGCAATACCACCCAAACCACCAGTAAGAAAATTTGTTATCTGTTCTCCTATTTCTAATAAAGCTCCAACAGCAACTGTTTCAAGCATCTGAAACGCTAACGACGCATCCTCAGCACCATCAGATATGGGTGATAGATCAGTCTGTGCTGCTTGGTTGTTAATATCCATAACAGCATCAGACGCCGCATTAGATAATTGTGAAAAATCAACGTCGTCAGCAGCATCGTCTATTGATCCGATACTAGCAGAAGCTTCAGCAGATGCAGTGTCCACTCGTTTTGCTTCCGCCGTTGCTTTATCTCCTATAGACGATAAATTTAATTTGTTAGCAGCATCTTTTAACGTATTAAAACCAGCGGTAGCACCATCTAGTTTCAGCGATTTTTCAAATTGCTGCAACGTTTCCATCGTAGTTTTTATGTTTCGTTCGAATTGTGCATTATCGAACGTCATTCTAACAACACGATTGTCAACCATACTCATAATGAGACCACCGCCTTCCACATATCATCTGACATTTTTGTAAAAATCGGACGCAATGCAGGATTTATGTAATCAATCCCTGCAACATACGAACCCCCTCTTGTACCATGTCCATGCTGTATAATGATTGCTATATTAACGCCATTTACAACATTGTCGTTGGTCCAAGAGACTATTGTTTTGCCATTTTGCTGTTCTATCTCATACGACCAAGAACTAGCAGTTTTTCCACTTCGTTTCGGAGTGGCATTTTCTAGAGCAGCTACCCCAGTTTCGGCTATAGCTTCCAAACCTGCTCGATTGTATACATCTCTCATATTCTGAGCGTTTTGAAGAAATTTCTTAGTTTTATCGAACATTCCTTCATTTTTAAAGCCTATCATATCTCCTCATTTCTACAAAATATAGAACTATGTAAATATATCTCACAGAAATGAGATAAAAAATAAAAAGAGAGATGTTAAACAACTCAACCTCTCGTGTTATACTTTGCACGACGAGCAGCATTGAGTTGTCTATTTTGGTTGTGAATCTCGCTCCTCCCCATTTTCTTCTTATTTGTATTGTTCTCAATTGTACAAATTCGAATTAATGTAAGAAGTCGATTCAAATGCCATTTTTCGTATTCTGGCGGAACGTTATTAGCTATCATCCAGTAATATATTAGCTCACTGGTTATAATTCTTTTGCGAGGAGTCTGTCTGTTATACGACGTTATCGTAGTAGCTGTTCTTGGATCGTGTATATACGCTTTCAAGTCCTCAAAATTTTTCTTTGAAAAACATTTATACAAAAGTGGATCGACATTTTGGGTTATGGTCATACACTTAATGTAATCTAAATATTCCTCTGGAGTCTTCTCATCCTCTGTCAAGAATGGTTTCTTCCATTTTGCTTCCCATTTTGACAAAGAGAGAAGAGAATGCTCCAGAGTCAATAGCCGTGGCTTCACTTGAATGAACTCATTTCGTTCTTCATCATAAAATTCTCCGCCATCGACCATGATCTGAAGCATTCTCGATCACCGCCTACTTGGTTCCATTTGCCGCAGCTTCAATAGAAGCTCCCTGAAGATCAGTAGGGAGAACGCCCCTGGCAAACTTAGCCGCCTTCTCAGCATCGGTTAGAAGCTCCATATAAAGCGACGAATAGGCCTCGCTAAATTCAAACTCATCACGAATCTCCTGAGACTTACGGAAGAGTCGACCATCATCAGACTTCTTTCCGTACGCCTTTAGAATAAGCTCTCGATACTGACGACCAAGTTCCTTAAGATCTCGTTCGTTTTGAAGGCGCTCGATAAACTGACTGTATGCACCATTTGCATCAAACTGCATCTGAGTAAGCTCTGCCTTGTTCAGATGAAAATAGAAGTCCTCCTTGACCTTCTCTCCATCGTACGTCTCATACTCGATAGTCCACTTAATCATCTCAGAGTCCTTTCTAAATAAGATCCAGTGACTTATGAATAACCTTCTTATATGCATCAACATGAAGCTGATTCTTATCAAGATGATAGGTCAGCTCGTAATACATATGATCCGGCCTAGTTGTCGAAATCAAAGCCTTAGCATTCCCAACAATATAACAGAACCACACGACATAAACTTCATCTTCTGTTATAGCTGGAACATCTGAATCCGCAATATTTTCGTTATAAAACGTAATGAATGCCATAAGCATGGATTCAGGATTTGGCTTAACCATTATCGTGCTCATTTTTAACTCCTTATCAGTAGCTAAACTTTAGTAGTTATTAGGATAATATTGAATATCAGTATAATACAAAGCCACGCCATCGTTAGATACGTCTTCAACAACGTATATAGTCCAGTCGTTTAGTGTAAAGAAATGCTTCTCGTATCTATTATCGTCTATAGCGCATAGAATATCTATTGCTCCTGCACTACTTTGCACTGAGAAAGTGCCAGTAAATTCAAGAATCACCTTATCGGTTCTAGTATTGATTATAGTTAGTTTTCTCGGAGTCTTAAATTCGTCTGCTTGTCTGCTGATCTCTGTCGATTTTCGTTCAGCTTCTGTGCATCCGGACAGACAAAACATAACGCTCAAAAAACACAGAAGAACGCCTATAATAAACAAAGAAAATATAACTTTTTCACGTTCGTTATTATTCATGGTATCAACACTCCTGATTCAAAGTATTCATAAAATTGATCATATCAATATGTCGTTTAACAGTTCCTTCGCTAACATTGTGCTTTATTGAAATGGCTTTCTTTGTCATTCCATCAATATAAAACTCTTTGTGCATTTCTCTACTCTCGGGTTCCTCTATATATCTATATCGCCCAAGCTTAGGGAATATATCTCTATGATAGTAAAAATATGCGCCAAGATTCTTTGCTGGTATGTTTAAAATCTTCGCTATTTCTGAAGTCTTCTTTCCCTCACTCCGAAGCTTCAATATTTCATCAATATAGCGCTCTATCATATCGACTCGATTCTTGTAGGTGGGCCCGCAGAGAGTTGAACTCTGATCCACCGGTTATGAGCCGGCTGCACTAACCGTTATGCTACAGGCCCAAATATAAAGCATCTCTACTCGTATAGAAAATTCATAATGCTTTTTTGAATATGCCATCCACATTCTGAACACAGAAGTACCGTAATACAATAAGGATATGAATATGAATTAACTTTTATAGAAAAATTATGAATTCCTCCTTCGCTCCAATCTTTAATTGGCTTTTTACATTTATAACAAATACCTATTGTTTCGGCATTTCCTTTTTCAATATCATCGGGATTTATAGATAGCGCTTTTGCTACACCAAGTTCTGGAGGAATTTTAACATCATCTTCTGAAAGAACACCTTTGTTATTCATTTTCATAAGCTTTCTAAAATATAAATGGTGCGCCCTATGGGGTTCGAACCCATGACCTTGGGATTAAAAGTCCCCTGCTCTACCAACTGAGCTAAAGGCGCAAATTATCTACACACCAATGACTATTTCTCCAGTTCTTAAAAACGTATCAAAGGAATACGCTGGGCATTCGACATTACATCTA
>ODAI014014411.1_pt1 | contig 94048 bp, 84 predicted proteins | sample 1539321 | NCBI WGS metagenome assembly ODAI01 (sample SAMN02144231, study PRJEB22623) | gut metagenome | biome: sheep rumen | host: Ovis aries | place: New Zealand | reverse complement strand
CTTACCAGGATCATCCATATATCTATTCCTCAATAGCTCAGCTGGCAGAGCATGCGGCTGTTAACCGCAGGGTCGTAGGTTCGAGCCCTACTTGGGGAGCCAAAGAAGAGAGTAAGGTGAAGCCTTTCTCTCTTCTTTTTTTGTGTGCGGCTATCTTATTGATTTTTTTCTTTTTCTTTTGCCACGAAAGGCGAAACGGCGAATGATATGAACTATTCGAGTTTTTATCTTCTGTTTTTTACATGTCTTTATTTATCATTGGCGTTCTTGTGAATAGATTCCCATCCTTTTAGATCTCCTCTGCATGATTTCGGTCGATAGCTGGCGGTAAGCGAATTCTGTAGTACCAAATCGATTGCAGCCAAAAAAAGTATCGTAAGCGGATTTGGGGCGCAGTGAAAAGGATCTTCCGCCTGCACAACAGGAAGAATGGATGAGAAGGAGAGAATGAATCGGAAATGACAAGATTTCTTGCTGTGAAAGGTTGACAACAACGGATTTCTCTGATAAAATAATCCATGTTGCTGAAAGAAAAGGAAATGTAATTATGGGCCATTAGCTCAGTTGGTTAGAGCAACCGGCTCATAACCGGTCGGTCCCGGGTTCGAGTCCCTGATGGCCCACCATTTTGTTTATATAGGGGTATAGCTCAGCTGGTAGAGCAGCGGTCTCCAAAACCGCGTGCCGAGGGTTCAAGTCCTTCTGCCCCTGCCAATCGAAAACACCATTGACTTCTGAGCCTTCGGGTTCAAATGCAATGGTGTTTTCTTTATAAAATCCGGTAATCAGGAAAAGGATGGCAGTTGCTTTTTGGTTTATCATTCGAATTTCATTACAGAACGCTAAGGACGGATACGAAAAAATTCAAGGCCAACCTTTTGGACTTCTTAGCGTGAATGCCATCTTCTGCTTTTGAAATCCTGATTTTGGATCATATTTTAACCGGTATATTTTTTAGCGGTACAGGATAAAATTTTGCAAAAAACATAAGATGTCGTCGATAATTTGTTGTTTCTTGAATATTAGCAAGAAAAATCTGCGATGATGCGCTATCATGACAAATCGGAAATTCAGGAGAGTAAATATGTCAATTGAAAAAGTAAAAGAATTTTTTAAATCGGTTGGAATAGATGGCCGAATAATAGAATGAACGAATCCAGCGCGACTGTGGGGCTTGCCGCTCATGCGCTTGGATATGCTCCCGAGCGGATAGCAAAAACACTATCTTTCAAGCTGAAGGACGATTGTATCCTGATTGTAACTGCAGGAGATATGAAAATCGATAATGCAAAATATAAAGCGCAATTCGGTTCGAAAGCAATGATGCTTAAATTTGATGAGACAGCTGAGCTGATTGGCCATGCTGTTGGCGGAGTTTGTCCGTTTGCAGTAAACGATGGTGTGAAGGCTTATCTTGATGAATCACTGAAGAGGTTTGAAACAGTATTCCCAGCATGCGGCAGTTCGAACAGTGCAATTGAACTTACGATGGCCGAACTGGAAAAGTACTCAGGATTTCTTGGTTGGGTAGATGTTTGCCAACCTAAAAACGCATAAAATTTTCGTTCTTTCGCCACAAAAGCCACCGAAGCATTTTTAAAAATATCGCGCTATCTTCGAATATTTCGCCGCGATGAACGTAAAAAAGAACCTGCTGCATTGCGGCTTACGTGCGTTTACGGGTTTTCACTTTGTTTGCACAGGGATATTCCATTTTAAAGAGAATAAAGGAGGGCGGGGCAAGAATGAAGGTAAAATATATTGGGGAATCTTTTGGCGTCGATTCACTGACAGACGGATGTGTATACGAATGTGTAGGCGTAGAAGGCGATTTCGGTTTCCTTAGAATCGTTGACGACAGCGGAGAAGATTACCTTTATTCGGCAACAAACCCCAGACCGCTGGACCATTCCTGCGGTGGAGGAAGATGGGAGATCGTCGAGGACGACCCAATTGGCACATTACAAAAAGCGATAGGGAGAGGCAAATGAAAGCAATGATTTTTGACGCAGACGGTACGCTGCTGGATTCGATGGGATTGTGGAGGCAGATTGACCGGGCGTTTTTAAAATCCCATCATTACCCTTATTCCGAGCGAATCAGCGAACAGGTGGAGACCATGAGCCTGCAGCAGTCGGCAGGTTATTTCCAGCGGCTTCTGCGCGATCGTGAAATGCTGAGTGAGCAGCAGATTATCGCTGAACTGAACGGATTGTGTGCCGGTGCGTATGAAACGGAGATCCAGGCGATGCCCTTTGTCCCGGATTTTCTGGAAGCTGCGTACCAGGCGGGGTATCGGATGTGTGTGGCTACCGCCTCTCAAAAGGAACAGATTTCCCGGGCCTTAAGCCGGCTGGGCCTTCTGGACTATTTTTCATTTGTGGTGGACGCGGATGAGGCGGGGGCTGCGAAAACCGACCCGAAGATTTTTCTGGCCTGTGCCGACCGCTTGGGGAGCAGGCCGGAAGAAACCTGGGTATTTGAGGATGCTCCCCACGCGGCCCAGACGGCGGCTTCCGCCGGTTTTTTGGTGATCGGCGTCCATGCGCCGGGCGGGAAAAAGCAGGAAGAATTGTTAAAAAAGTGCTGCTTTCATTTTGTACCGTCTTTTGAAATGCTGATAGACCAGGGGAAAAATCTGAAATTGTATTGAAAATTGGAATAAATTGTGATACTCTTATTATAGGATGTTCTAATACAAATAGAGGTGGATGGTCATGAGGGAAAAAAAGGCAGTTTCTGCCGAAACGTTCATCTGTATTGGCTCAATTGTGCTTCTTTTTACGTACATCGGTTCTGTGATGGGTGTCAGTCAGATGTTCGATACCATCATGAATACCGCTCATGGCCTTTTGCTGGACACAGTGTTTTTTATTATGGCGGTTTCGGTTATCACCGGCGCCCTGTCGTCGTTGTTGGCGGAGTACGGTGTTATCTCGCTTTTGAATAAACTGATTTCTCCGCTGATGCGCTGGTTGTACGGATTGCCGGGAGCTGCTTCTCTGGGGATCCTGACTACCTTTGTGTCGGACAATCCGGCCATTTTGACCTTGACCAAAAACAAAAAATTCATGGATTATTTTAAAGAGTATCAGATTCCGGCCTTGTGCAATTTGGGGACTTCTTTTGGCATGGGATTGATCCTCATTACCTTTATGATCGGCCAGGGTGGTAAGGGCATCGTTTCCGCCACGGTATGCGGCTTTTTCGGCGCAGTGATCGGAAGCGTTATCAGCGTGCGTCTGATGCTACATCAGACCAGCCGCTACTATCATGTAAGCCGGGAAGACCTGAAAAAAGACCGGTCGATGAAAGGAAAAACACACGATGAACCCCGCCAGGTTTACGGTAAAGGGGTGGAACGTGTTTTCAATGCCTTGCTGGAAGGGGGAAAATCCGGCGTTTCCATGGGACTGGATATCATTCCCGGTGTGTTGGTCATTTGTACGTTGGTAATGCTTTTGACCTTTGGGCCGGGAACAAATGCTGCCGGAGAGGCGGTTTATACCGGCGCCGCTTATGAAGGGGTGGCCTTGCTGCCGAAGCTGGGAGAACTGATCTCCCCCGTAACGACGATTCTGTTTGGATTCCAATCGCCTTCCAATATCGCGTTCCCGATCACTTCTATGGGTGCTACTGGCGCGGCGATGGCGTTGGTGCCGTCGATGTTAAAAGCCGGTGCGGCGGGGCTGAACGAAATCGCGGTGTTCACAGCGATAGGCATGTGCTGGAGCGGATATTTGAGCACGCATGTTTCCATGATGGATGCGTTGGATAAACGGATTTTTATAAAAGCTGCGGTTTTTTCACACACCATCGGCGGGTTGTGTGCCGGCATTGCGGCGCATTATCTGTATCTTTTGTTTACCCTGGCGGTCAATATGATTCATTAACCATCTCAGGCTGCGGATGGGGCGCAAAACGAAAAGCATATGCGCCGTTCGTTTTTTTCAAGCTTGCAATCACCGAAAAAGTATGTCATAATATATGGATAAGATATCTTAATACAAGTCCTGCTGGAGGTGGTTAAATGTTCGAACTGGATCAAACCAGTATTGTACCGTTGTACAAACAATTAAAAGATAAAATCAAAGACGCGATTCTGGACGGATCTTTAAAACCAAATCAGAAAATACCATCGGAATTGGAATTGAGCCAGACCTATCAGATCAGCAGGATTACGGTGCGAAACGCAATTTCCGAGCTGGTGGATGAAGAACTTTTGGAAAAAAAGCAGGGCAAGGGAACTTTTGTCTGTACGCCGAAAATCGATGTGCATAGCCCTAACTTTACCATGATGTGCGTTAATAATCATAAGGTCCCCAGCAGCAAGATCATCAAGATTGTGAAGCAGCCGGCTTCTGAGCGTGATATTCGGGAATTGAATCTTGCGCAGGGAGAACAGGTGATTTATCTTTTACGTTTGTTGTTTGCAGACGGGGAACCTGTTATGGTTGAGCATAACTTTTTCCCGGAACATTTTTCCAAGCTGTTGGAAACAAACCTGGAAGATACTTCTTTGTATGCCTTTTTGCGAGAGCAATACGGCATTCATTTCGGCGGGGCGTTTAAGTCCATTCAAATTGCGGAACCGACAGAGTTGGAAGCGGAGCTTTTAAATATTCCCATCTCCACGCCGATGATGATGATTCGAGAGATCGTATACAGCAGTACGGATGAACCGATCCATCGGACCAAGCAGTATCTGCTTGGGGACCGGTTTAAGTATGTGATCCCAAAAAAATGACAAAAAAGCCCGTCTTTTTTTTAAAAGGCAGGCTTTTTTTGACAGATTTCGCCGCTTCAAACCGGCGCGCGAAAAGATGTTGCGAGAGGAGCAGAAAACGGTGGGGGATTTTGTACCGCTATATCGTCAAGTTTCACAGCGTATTTTTCGAAAAATCCAGCAGGGGGTTTATAAATATGGAGATAAAATACCGTCGGAAAAAGAGTTGTCCGCCCATTACGGCGTGAACCGAATGACCGTGCGCAGGGCAATTGCGCTGCTGGCGGAGCAGGGGATCTTAAAAAGTGTGCAGGGAAAAGGTGTTTTTGTGGTCGACACATTCTATCAAGTTCACCTCCCACAAACGGGAGCACTTTTTGACTATTCTTTTTTCCATGATTCCCGTTTGCGCCAGGAAATCTTGTTTTTGCAAAAAGTACTGGCGGGCAAAACCTTTGCTGAATTGTTTCAGATTGGCACGGGCGCTTCTGTATGGATGTTGGGGCGAAGGTGGATGGCAGAAAATATGGCGGCCGCATTGGAATATACTTATTTCCCCGTTGAGTGGATTCCTGATTTTTCTGAGGAAAGCTGCAAAATATCCTGGGAGCAAATATTCGCATCACACGGGATGCACCCGATCAGATTGGAACAAACGGTTCTGGGAATCCGTATTTATGGGGAGGAAGCACAGCTTTTGCAGCTTCAGGAGGGGAGCGGTTCTTTTTTAATCAACCAGCAAATGACAGGGGAAGGACATCGTGTTTTGCGTTACTCGAAAATATTGGCCCAATCTCAAAAAATCACCTATTATTTGAAGGAACCCGTTTCCAGGTGATGGGCGTGATTGCCTTTCCGGTCAACTGAAAACAAAGAATGATTTTACATAGAAAAGCCTTTTCCAAACCGGAAAAGGCTTTTTTGCTAAGAATCCTGTTTTTTCGTATGGAAGTGGAGGGTGGATAAATCCTTTAAAAAGCACTGGTTTGCGTCTGTACGGACGGTAAAGGCGCATAGAGGCTTTTCTTCGTGATACACACGGCCGACAATTTGCAGAATATTTTCCCCGAGCGGCAGATGCAGATATTTTTGATCCTTGTCATTGCTGGAGGTCATGGAAAAATATTGGCTTTGGATCAAGAGCGGAGAAGCAGGATAAGATGTTGGCGGAAGATTGTTTTGGATGACATGAAGAACCGGGAGTTTTTGCAGCTGCGACTTGGGCGTGTTTTTCAACAAAGAATAAAGCACATCGTATTCCTCGTAGGCAAACGGGATCCCGTCTCTGGAATAAAGGCGGACAATGCGGATAACGGTTTCTTTTTCCGGAATTCGCAGGACTTCGGAAGTGTATGCAGAGGCTATGACAGGGCCGATAGAAAGCAAATCGGTTGAAACAGCGCCTCCCGGGCATTCCAGCATTTGGCCAAAGCTGCGGAAACTGCGGTAATGCAGATAAATCGGCTTGGCGGAAAAAGCGGTATAGAATCCGTCGCTTGTGCGCTGCAGGATTTTCTGTTGGCACAAATGCTCCAGTGACTGCGCCAGCAGGTCTTCCGGCAAACCGGTTTGCCAAAGAAGCTGCTCCTTGGAAGGGAAAGCTTTCCCGGACAGGGCTCCCAATTGGGCCAGCGCATCGTATACCAGCTGATCGTTTCGAAGCAGCAAAGGGATGGACTCCACGGACAAACTCCTTTCTATTCCAACACTGCCGCGAAAGAGCGGCGAGTTTTACACGACCCATTCGGCATATGCTTCGGGAATCCAACGGTGAATCTGTTCAATTACTTCTTTGGCGCTGGTGGCCCGAAGAATGCCGGATGCCAGCTCCTGACAGGATTGCAGCCGGCACAGGGAAATCAGCTTTCGGGTCCGCAAAAGCGCGCCGGGGCCGACGCTGAAATGACGCAGGCCCAATCCAAGCAGCAGAGGGACCGCCAAGGGATCAGACGCCATTTCGCCACAGACGCTGCAGGGCTTTTGGCTTTGCTGCGCTGAGCGCAGGGTATACTGAATCAGGCGGATAACAGCCGGGTCGAAATGATTGTACAAATAGGAAACCGCTACATTCAGCCGGTCTACTGCCAGCGTATACTGGGTCAGGTCGTTGGTGCCGATACTGACAAAATCCGCGTGAGATGCCAAAATATCGGCGTTGATTGCGGCGGAGGGAACTTCAATCATCGTACCGATGGGAATCTGCGGATCATATTCGATTCCCTGGTCAGACAACTCTTTCTGAATGGCCAGCACATGGCCTTTCGCGCTTAAAAATTCTTCTAGGTTGGAGATCATGGGAAACATGATCCGCACCTTCCCAAAGGCGGAAGCGCGCAGAATGGCGCGAATCTGCGGGGTGAAAACATCCTCTCGGTCCAGATACATGCGGATGGCCCGGTATCCCATAAACGGATTGGCTTCTTCCTCGGTGGGAAAGCAGGGGATGATCTTATCGCCGCCCATATCAAGCGTGCGGAAAGTGACCGGCCTCCCATTCATCTGCTTTACGACAGATTGGTACAGGAAAAACTGCTCGTCTTCCGACGGGGGAACTTTTCGGTCGAGAAAAAGAAACTCTGTCCGGAAAAGGCCGATGCCATCGCATCCACAGCGGTTGATCTCCTTGCAGGAAAGGGCATCCTGTCCATTGGCGGATAATTGGATTGGCGTACCGTCGGCGGTGCAGGTGGGTTGTCCCGCGAGAAAAGACAGCTGTTCCATATGCCGGTCATTGCGCTGTGCCATCAGCGTAAAAGCGTCGACTTCCCGCGGGAGAAGCTCCCAGTGCAGTTCGCCGGAATGGCCGTCCAGAAAGACGGGCTCACCGTCTTTGATCAGCGACTGCGCTTCCTCGCAGCCTACGATTACGGGAACACCAAGCCCCGCTGCGATAATGGCGCTGTGCGATGTTTTGCCGCCGGCGGTCAATACGACGCCGGCTACCTGGCCGGCGTGCAGCCCCGCCATGACAGAAGGCGGAATATCCGCCGCTATGAGGATGACCGGTTGGTCTCCCAAGCGGATTTCCGGAAATGCCCTGCCGAGGATGGTGCAGATCAGCCGGAGCGCCACATCGTCCAAATCGGCGGCGCGCTGGCTGAGATATTCGTTATCAATTTGAGAAATCATGATCGAATAGGTCCGAAAAGCTCGCAGAACCGCCGATTCCAACGCGTAGTCATCCCGGATCTGACGGACAATTTCTTCCTGCAGCGCATGATCGTGCAGGATGGCATTGTGGACGACCATGATGTCTCCGCGGGTATTATCGCCAATAGCGTAGAAAGTATTGGCAGCCTCTGTGTAAAAGGTGCCAAGGCTGGATACCGCATTTTGCACCGAGGCAATCTGACGCTCTTTCGGCGTGTGGAATTCCCGCTTTTCATCGGAAAAGACTGGCCATGGCAAAACAACGTGCGCCGGGGCCAAAGCCATGCCGCGGCTGACAGGGATACCGGCTGCTTTCATAACGTCACCTTCTTCGCGGCATTCCCCAAAAAGAAGCCGCTTTTTTCTATTGTATCACCAGAAAGGAAAAGTGACAATGATATTTCCAAAAACAAACAAAAACATCCCCCGGTAAAGGATGGCCGGGAGATGTTTTGGAAGAAAAAACAAGAAGATTTTGTTAAATAGAAAGGTGCTGTTTTTTCAGCGCGGCGGCGATAGAAGAATAAATCAGGTTTGCTACGACGACGGCGATCAGGCCGTTGACCAGGGAAATGGAACCTTTTCCGAGAACAGTGGCCCAGATGGTCGCGCTTCGGTCTACCGCTTCACCGATGTTGGATTCCAGATACAAAGTAATATAGGATTTGGTCATGTACAGCGCAACATAGGTCAGGCATCCGGCTACCGAGGCGACGATCCGCCGCAGAATCAGCTGCAGCTGGGGCAGTTCTTTGCCGCGGGTCATCAGGTTCAAAAGCCATCCGCAGACGAAAGCCATCAGGAATTTATTGATAAAGGTGATGATGCATTCCGCACCGTATCCGGTGAAAATGTCATAGAAAAACGCGCCGATTCCCGCTGCCAGGCCGCCACCTACCGGGCCCAGCATAAAGGCGGAAAGAATACAGAAAACATTTCCAAGATGAATGCGGCTTTTGTCAATGCCGATGGGGATCGGGAATGAAAAGTAGTTGCTTACCAAGCACAGAGCTGCCATCAGGCCAATAATAACAATTTGGCGGACTGTGATTTTTTTGAGTACAACGCTCATGAAAAAGACCTCCTCAAATGCTGATCGTGACTTTAGTATATCTTGGAAAATAAAAAAAGGCAAAAAGAGAGAAAATGGGATGAGCAAAATGAGATTTGGGCAAAATAAACATATAGAACAGGAAAAATATCAATTTATGATATAAAATCACGAATTTTATCAACCGGGCAAAAAGGTTAGAAAAAAGAGCCGAAAAAAACTCCACTTTTTTCGGCTCTTTTTTTTCGTTATTTGTGCAAAAAGGAAAAAGTGATTTGCGATTAAGCAGGTTGTGCAACAAGCGGTCGCCGGCTTTTGGACAGCTTATTCCAGGGGCCGGACAGACAGATATACGGCACAGTGCCGGGGTGGGATCTGCTTGTCCAGATGGTGAAATCCAAAAAACCATTTCCGAAACTGCAATTTTCTTTCCACTTCGGTCAAAAATTGGTTCAAAATATTATTTTGCTGCTCTATCGACAAAAAAACTTTCATTTTTTCCGAACAATCATGGGTCAGCACGTAATCGACAGACCAGTCAAACCGCTGCAGGTTTTTCCGCGCATCTTCCAACTCCTGCGGGCTGGGCAGTTCCTGCGAAAACCATTTTTGCTGCTGTGCGCGCATCTCTTTCTCATCGCTCTCTCCGCCGCCCATGGTGAAAATCCGTTTGCCCTCAATGATATATATCTGCCCACGCATCAGGTATCGCAGGCTGCCGTCAATCCGGCGGACCTGCCCTCCGCCCCAGTCCTCCAGCGGATATTGCTCCAGCAGGTCAAAATTTTCATGGGCCCCGTCGAGAAACAGGATTTGATATTTCTTTTTGCCCAGTTTTTTTAAAAGCTTTTTTTCTTTTGGCGTTCCCTGCCAGAGAAACCCGAAATCTCCCAGGACAATCAGGGTATCGCCTTTTTTCAGTCGCCGGATCTCTTTCGAGCGAAAACGCGCGGCGTCGCCATGCAGGTCAGCGGTAACGTAGACCATGGAGGTCTGTCCTCCTTCCGGATATGGGAATTGTGAATTTTTGCATCCCGCCTTTTCCTTTTCGGTTTGGTCTGTTATAATGAAAAGAAAGCAAAGGTTTTTTAAGAAGGCAGGAAATCGGCCTTTTCTATCATATCATATTTGGAGAGAATGTCTATGAAAAAGTTGTCAATTTTTATGGCGGCCCTGTTTGTTTTCATGCTGTTCGCCGGTGTTCAGCCAGCGTATGCGGCTCAATATAACCTGAATTTTGAGGAAACCGCAGAGGCGGTTTACATGGTCAACCTGGATACGGATACGGTGGTTTTTGAAAAAAATGCCGATGAGCGCCGTTCTCCCGCTTCCATCACAAAGATGATGACCATGGCGCTGGCGCTGGAAATGTGCGAAGATCCGGCCAACACCTATGTGACGGCTCCTTCTTACATCTGGAATGAGTTTGAGGGGATTTCCATTTCCCACTGCGATATCCAGCGGGGCGAAACATTGACGATGCAGGATCTTTTATACGGTATGGCGCTGCAATCTGCTAACGAGGCGGCCAATATTGTTGCGGACTACCTGGGCAACGGCAGCATTTCCGATTTTGTAGAACTGATGAACCAGAAAGCGCAGGAAATCGGCGCGGTCAATACCCATTTTACCAATCCCCATGGGCTGTATGGCGCGGATCATTACACGACGGCTTATGATATTTACCTGATCGCGAAGTACGCTTTGAGCGTGCCGGGGTTTAAGGATCTGGTTTCCACAACCGTTTATACCGCTGCATACGCCGATAAACACAGCGAGCCGCTGAACTTTTATACCACCAACAAAATGATGGTGAAAAACAGCGATTATTATTACGAGGGACTGGCCGGAATTAAAACCGGTACTTTGCCGGAATCGGGACGCTGCTTTGTCTCCACCGCCACTCGCAATGGATTTACTTATCTGCTGGTTGTGCTGGGCTGTCCCGCCTATGATGAGAATGAAAATCAGCTGTCTACCAACTATGCGTTTCTGGACACGGAAAAGTTCTACGACTGGGCTTTTTCCACTTTCCGGGTGAAAACGCTGGTGGAAGAGGGGAAAATCGTTGGCCAAACGGATTTGGATTTGTGCTGGGGAAAAGACTATTTGCTGGTGATGACCGATGGGCGCTTTACCGCTCTGCTCCCGGAAGAGATACAGGTTTCCAGCGTTGTAACAGAGGCTGTGTTTGAACAGGAGGCTGTCCGCGCGCCGGTGAAAAAAGGGGACAAGGTGGGCTATCTCAAATTGGTGCTGGCCGGAGAAGAGGTTGGACGCGTCGATTTAGTGGCTGCCGAGTCAGCGGAAATGAACGAATGGCTGTTTTGCCTGGATTATGTGAAAAAAATCAGCGCGTCTTTCTGGTTTAAGTTCGCGGTCATTTTTGTGGTGCTGCTGATTATTTTGTATATTGTACTGATGGTGGCGCGAAATCGAAACCGCCGCCGGTATCAGAATGTACGTCGCCGCCGCAGATTATAAATCCGGAAGATAACCGCTTGTTTCAGGGAAACACTATGGAGTGTGAAGGTCTCTTTTTTCAGAAAAATCTGTGCCGCGAAAGCGTGAAAACACGGTTGACAGAAGAAAAAAGAAAGATTATATTTAAATGAGAATAGTTCCGAATAATGAAAGGAGATTTTATATGAATATCCAGGCTTTTTTTAAGTTGTCCTATGGTTTGTACGTGATCAGCGCCCGCTCCGGCGAAAAAAACTATGGCTGTGTTGTCAATACGCTGCAGCAGGTAACGGCTGAGCCGCCGATGCTTTCGGTGGCGGTCAACAAAAACAGTGTGACAGCAAAGGCAATTCTGGATTCCGGCCATTTCTGCGGTACGGTGCTGACTGAGACGGCTGATCTGAATTTGATTGGCACGTTTGGGTTTAAAAACAGCGAAGCGGTAGACAAATTCGAAAGCTTTTCCACAAAAGAGGACGAAAACCAGATTCCCTATTTGACGGAACATGTTGCCGCCCGCTATAGCTGCGATGTCGCTGGCACGCTGGATTTGGGTACGCATATCCTGATTATCGGCAAAGTGACGGAAACGGAAATTTTAAGCGATGAACCGGTTATGACCTACGATTATTACCATCGGGTGATCAAGGGCGGAACACCCCCTACCGCACCGTCTTACAAAGGAAATTTGAAGCCAAAAACGGAAGAGAAACCGGAGAAGACAGCACGGTGGCGCTGCAAGATTTGTGGTTATATTTATGATGGCGATCCACTTCCGGCGGATTATCTTTGCCCTATCTGCGGACAGGGAGCCGACAAATTTGAAAAGATTTGAGCAGAATGCTTTTGATTTATGAAAAAACGGCATGCAGTCATATGGCTGCATGCCGTTTTTGTTCCCAAAAGGAGTTTTCCTGCTGCCGGGTTCAAAGCATACCGGAGAAACTAGATTTTTTCCAGCGCCTGCTTGATATCGTCTAAGATGTCGTCCACATTCTCCAATCCCACGGACAGGCGGATCATGCCGGGGGTAATGCCTGCCGCCACCAGCTGCTCGTCGGAAAGCTGCCGGTGGGTGGCGCTGGCCGGATGTAGCACGCAGGTACGGATATCTGCCACATGCACCACATTGGAGGCAAGCTGCAGGCTATCCATGAACTGGATTGCGGTATCCCGGCTGCCCTTGAGCGAGAAGGACATGACACCGCTGCACCCGTTCGGCAGATATTTCTGCGCCAGCGCGTGATAGGGATCGGAATCAAGGCCCGGATAATTGACCCACTCCACCTTTTCGTTGGAGGCGAGAAATTCCGCTACAATCTGGGCATTTTTACAGTAACGCTCCATCCGGACCGGAAGTGTTTCCAATCCCAGGTTCAGCAAGAATGCGTTGATAGCGGTCGGATACGCGCCAAAGTCCCGCATCAACTGAACGCGAGCTTTGGTGATATAAGCCGCTTTGCCGAAGTCGTGGGTGTAGCGTACACCGTGATAAGATTCGTCCGGCTCGACCAGCTCGGGGAATTTGCCGTTGTCCCAGTTAAAGTTTCCGCTGTCTACGATGACACCACCTAGCTGAACAGCATGTCCGTCCATGTATTTGGTCGTGGAGTGAATGACAATATCGGCGCCGAACTCGATGGGACGGCAGAGGATCGGGGTAGCGAAAGTGTTGTCCACAATCAGGGGAATCTGGTGAGAATGGGCAACCTGCGCGAATTTTTCGATATCGAAAACAGTCAGGGCGGGATTGGCCAGCGTTTCGCCGAAAATCAGCCGGGTATTGGGTCTGATTTGGGCGGCGATTTCTTCGGGAGAAGCATTGGTATCGATAAAAGTGCACTCAATGCCCAGACGCTTTAAGGTAACGCCAAACAAATTGATCGTACCGCCGTAAATGGTGGAAGCCGCCAGAAAATGGTCGCCGGAACTGCAGATGTTCAAAATGCTGATCAGCGAAGCGGCCTGCCCCGAAGTGGTACACAGCGCGCCGACGCCGCCCTCCAAAGAGGCGATCTTCTTCTCTACCATCTCAACGGTAGGGTTGGAAATGCGGGAGTACATATGCCCTTCCACCGCCAGGTCAAACAGTTGGCCGATATGCTCGGTGGACTGATAATTGTAAGTCGTGCTTTGATAAATCGGCATAGCCTGCGGCTCTCCGTTTTTGGGGCTGTAGCCCTCATGCAGGCATTTGGTTTCTATTTTCATTTACGTCATCCTTTCATCTGAGTTCACATAAAAAGAGTATACTGCAAAAGCCTACCAAGCGCAATTGATTCTCCCAGTAATTCCAACCCAGTTTTGCCGATGCTCTTTTCATAAAGGGAATTTTTATACCAATGTAGGGGACGGCTGGTTAGAAAATGCATGCAGCGGCCCTTCATACAGCAGCGTAAAGCCTTCTAACCCGCAAAAATCCTCGGGTCGCAGCAGGCCGAATGGCTTTTGGAAACGGTGGATACCGCTTTCGTTCAGCATTTTTCCGCAGAATTGAGAGCAGAAGTAAGCGTTTTCCCGTTCCAGCGGAATGCCGGCAATCAGCGTGAACAAGCCGAGAAAGTTGAACTTGCAGCCGTGGCTTTCGATTTTTTGCAGCAAGCGCAAAAATTTTTCATACGCGTCTTCGCTGACTTTTTTGCTGTAAACCCGGCACTGGGTATCTTTGAAACGGTGGAAAAAGCCTTTGTTTTTTCCTTCACGCACAAAGCCGCCGGGTACCGGCAGGGAGGGGTACAGTCTGCCAAAACTGACCATGCTTTCCAAAGAACAATCAAAGCTCAGAGAGACATGGTTGTATGCCGATCCGGTGTAAATGCGGATAAACCGAGATGGGATGGTATTGGTGCGGGTCACGACAACATAGATGGTTCTGCTGCTCATATAGTTTCCTTTCCTCAGTTTACTTTTTCAAATCGAACGCGGATTTGGCTGTCCTGTTCCAGAGAAAAAGGCGCAGATGAGCCATTTTGAACCGAAATGACCGACTCTTTGCTGGTAATGGTGATTTCCGCTACCCGATAGCCGGGATTGGGAAAAGCGAAAACCTGCAGGCCGGTGCCTGCGGGAAAATCCTGCTTCCCCCTCGCAAAACCGGCAGAGCCGGACGCTTTGACCCAGTAGCGCCCGTTTTTGGCAAACAGGCAGGACACCCGGCAATATCCTTCCTTCACTGGCACGACAGCTGCGGGATGAAGTTCGGAGACAGGTTTGCTTTGCGCGGTATCGCTGCCGTTTTCCGCTGCGGTATCGGATCCCGAAAGGTCTTCTCCGCCAGCCAAAGAGGAGTTTTGGCCGCTTTGCATCCCTGCGCCGGAATTGTCCGCGCCGCCGGCATAATCCGACGAGGAGAGCGCAGGATAGAAAAGACCGGCAGAAAAACCTTCCAACAAGCTGCTGTCTTCCAAGTGATCCCACACAGAAGAAGATCCCTTTAAAAAGTAATCATATGTACCAACGCCCGGGGAATCGTCAAAGGTGGCATCCACCAGATAATAAGCCCCATCGATTTGGACGTAATTCCACATATGGGCTTCGCCGTTTACCGTGCCGCCGACGATTTCGCAGGGAATGCCTGCCCGATTGCACAGCAGCTTCAGCGCTTTGGCGTACCCTTCACAGATGGCGCTTCCTTCCACCAGCGCGCCGTAGGCTTCGCAGGACATGGGGTCATAGGAAGATGCCGCACCGCTTTTGTAAGAACAGCGGGAGAGAATGGAATCGTGGAAATAACGCGCCTTTTCCGCATCGGTGCCGGAGGCCCCTTGCAGAATGGACGCGGCCGCCTGGTCCAGCACAGAAGATTGGGAAGGCGAGGCGGCAAAAGAAACACGCATGGAAAAACCGGTGATGACAACCGAATCCTCCTGTACCTCGTATTGCGGGGAAAAAGAAAAGCCTGATTTATCGATCCAGAAAACTTCCGGATAATCCCGGTAAAAAGCTTCATAAGCCCTGCCAACCAGGTTTTTCAGGCTGCTGTTGATATCGCCGGAAGCAGAATAGACAGGCGGATCCGAAAATTCCCAGCTGAACGAATCATATCCCTGGGGCAGATAGGAGGACATGGCGTCGTAGATTTCACGTTCTGATTGGCTGAGCTGAGAGCGGTAGGTAGAGGAAGAGGCCTGTGCCGGCATGGAAACAGAAAGAAGCACGCAAATGGCTATCCCAAAAGCGATGAAATGTTTTTTCATGAAGAATCCCCTTTTCATCCCAAAGATTGAAATCGGGACGACAATATCCTTATTATACAAAAAATAGCAGAGCCATACCAGATAGTTTCGGAAATATTTTAAGCGACGTTTCTCCATAGCGGTTGGAAAAAAGGCATTCAAAATGACTTATCTGTCATCGGACGGGACTTTGTGAAATGGTAAAAAGCAAATATTTACATATAGTAATAAATGTTTTATTTTATACAAAAATTGGCCCAAATTTTGCAGGAACTGTTTTTGGGTAATATAGAAAAGTTTTGCCTTTTCAGATGCCAATCGTATTATTTACCCTTTTTTTGAAACGGCTTTTTTCCGAGAAAGAGCAAAACGCTGCTGAGGATAAAAAGAAACGCTCCGAAAAACAGAAACGAGGTTCCGACTCCCCAGATTTCCTCCAAAAAGCTGAGCGTAGGCGTGGTGGCGATCATGGCGTTTTTCCGGCCGAACAGATCGGCAACGGCCCCGGACGGGACCTCAAAGAAAAAGCTGGCAATATGGAATACCGTTTCGGCCAGCCCGACCTGGACCAGCGAAAATCCCCGCTGAATTAAAAAGATGATCCAGACGCCGTCGGTCAGGGAAAAAGAGCCGAAAAATTCCAGCAGATAAAGCCGAAAAAGTTGTTTTTTCAAATGCAATCCAATCAAATCCTTTCGTATTTTGATCAAAAGAAAGGGATCGGCGCACAAAAAAAAAGCGCATGGCACAGGCCATGCGCTTTTCGGTTCATTGAGAAAACCGTTTTAAGAGCATGCTGTCACCATCGAAAAATGGGCGCACCAATCCCCTGGACGGAAAAACGGTTTCCATTGGAAATATATACCATACGCATTTTCCAACCCATGGAGCTGCTCCTTTCAACAAGGTTTTCCTGATTCTAACACAGATTACAGCATCTGGTCAAGTTCGATCAAAGCACGCACATAAACCCGCATATTTAAAAGCAGGTTGGGGATATCGCAGTACTCATCCGCCTGGTGCGCGCCGCCTTTGGCAAATCCGAACAGGCGAACACGGCCGGGAACGGTAGCGCCGTAGGGAACGGCGTTAGGCAGGCGGCGGGCATAGGTGCCGCCGTCTTTCAGCGGTTCAATGTCCGGCTGCTCCAGCGCGTCGCGGGCTACCTCGATCAGCTTTTGGGCAAAGGGATTATCCAGGGAGATGTAAAACGGATCCAGGTTGCTGAAGGATTCCAGTTCCATGGGAGAAGCCGCCCAGGCAGCTTTAATGCCGGAGAGCACCTTGTTCTGATCTGCCAGGGAAGGATAGCGGATATCGGGGTAGAAGCAGATGCGTCCTTCTTCCATGCGGATCATATTAAACGAGCAGCGCAGCGGGCCGTTGGGCTCGTCATTGCAGGCAATGCCGATTTTCTCGCCCCGGTAGTCGTCGGAGACATCTGCCATCCAGTCCAGAACCTCCTGGGCATTGCCGGTGAGCAGGCCGCTGCCAGCCAGTACCTTGCACAGACGGGCTGTGGCGGTCCAGGTGCCGATGGGATCCCGGATGACCTTATTCTCATCTTTTTCCACCGTGATTTTTACGCCGCATTCCACCTCTTCCACAGAGGTTTTTTCAAATTTCTCCAGCGCTTTTTCGGCATCTTTCACACTTACACCCTCCAGAACCGCCCAAGCGATGGGGGAACCGGCGTTGACTGCCAGACCGGACCACATATCTTTCAGATTGCCGGTCATTTTCGGCGATTTGAGAACCGATTTGGTAATGCCCTTTTCCGCGTAGGTAATGGGGTATTTGGCGTCTGGTACCAGGGAGAATTTGGGGCATTTTTCCCGGGCCAGAAATTCGGGAATATCGTTCATGCCGATTTCTTCGTTCATGCCAAAGACAAGCATCACATTGTTTTTGAGTTTAATGTCGTGCTCTTTCAAATAGCGCATGGCATACATGGCCATGATACCGCAGGATTTGTTATCCGCAGTACCGCGGGCAAATAAGTATTTGCCGTCCTCGGAGAGAATCGGATCAAAGGGGTCGTGGGTCCAGCCTTCGCCCTCGGGGACGATGTCCATGTGGGAGAAGATACCGATGGAATCGTTATCCGGGTTGCTGCCATAAACGGCGCTGCCACAGAAGTTGTCGTAATTGCGGGTTTCAAAACCATACCGGCTGGACATTTCCAGCGCTTTGTCCAGCATTTGACGGCAAGCCGCACCGAAAGGCTTTTCCGGATCCTGCTTATTCATGATGCTGACGCTGCGGATGCGGCACACCTCGGAGATGTCGTCGATAAACTCCTGGCGATGGTCAGCAGCCCACTGGTCAACGTCGTCATATAGTTTTTTCCAATCCACGTAAAATCGTCCTTTCTGATTATTTGGAATACATTTCGTCCAGTTCAATCAGAGCGCGGACGTAAATCTGCATATTGATCAGCAGGTTGGGAATATCACAGTACTCGTCCGCCTGATGCGCGCCGCCTTTGACCATGCCAAACAGGCGAACCCGATCCGGCACGGTGGCGCCATAGGGAATGGCGTTGGGCAGGACTTGAGCATAGGTGCCGCCTTCTGTCAGATAAGGGATATCCTCCCGACCCAGCACGTCCTTGGCAATTCGAGCCAGCTTTTCCACCCGGGGATCTTTCGGATCAATGTAATAGCCATCCAGCCGGCGGCGCTGCCGTACTTCCATGGGAGAAGCGGCCCAGGTTTCCTCGGCTTTTGCGAGTATTTTCTCCTTGTCCGCCAAAGAAGGCCAGAGGATGGAGGTATACAGTACGATTTTTTTATCGATCAGGCGGATATAGTTGAAACGAATGGACAGCGGAGCGTTGGGCCCGTCATCGCAGGCGATGCCCATATGGGCGCCGGTCGTGTCGGAGGTGTACCAATCCAGCCAATTCAACACTTCCATGGTCTTGGGGTCTTTGATGAGGCCGCATTTTGCCAGTACGTGGCACAGGCGGGCGGAGGCGGTGATTTTCTCGTCTTTTTCAACAATAATCTTTACATCGCCGTTTTCCAGTGTTTCCACCTTGGTGTGATCGTAGAATTTGGTGGCCCACTGAGCAACCATGGGATCTACACCGCTTAATACCGCATAAGCCTCCTTGGAGGGTACACTGACAGTGGCATCACACCAGTCGTCATTGCTCACGCCGGACCAAATATCCTTGAGGTTGCTGTCTTCCAGTTTGGCGGACTCCAGCCCGTAACGGGAATTCCCGGATTCGGAAATGCAGACCGGATATTTGGCATCCGGCACCAGGTAGATTTTGGAGTGTTTTTCCCGTTTGAGGAATTCCGGCATATCTCTCATGCCGATTTCTTCGTTAAGCCCATAAACCAGCATCACATTGTTTTTGAGTTTGATATTGTGTTCTTTTAAGTACCGCATGGCGTACAGCGCCATAATCCCGCAGGATTTGTTGTCACAGGTACCGCGGGCAAAGAGATATTTGCCATCTTCCGAGAGGATCGGATCAAAGGGATCGTGAGTCCAGCCGCCCGCGTCGTTTGCCAAATTGCACATATTCTCCGGTACAATGTCCATATGGGCTACAATGCCGATAGAATCATTGTCCGGATTATCCCCGTAGACGGCGCTGCCGCAGAAGTTGTCATAGTTGCGGGTCTCAAAGCCGTAAGCGGAGGACATTTCCAGTGCTTTATCCAGCATATCGCGGCAGGCCTGACCAAAAGGAGCATTGGTACAATCCAGTTGGTTGTGGCTGGTGCTGCGGATACGGCAGACGTCTGAAATATCCTTTACAAATTCATCCCGATGCGCTTCGGCCCACTCGGCTACGTCGGCGCACAATTTTTTCCAATCCATGATTCACATTCATCCTTTCGATAATCAATCGGTTGCTTATTGGCAAAGAACAAAGATGTTCTATGTCGTTATATAGAATACCATGTTTCCCTCAATCCGTCAACGGCTTTACCGGAGGTTGCGGGATATTGAATGGAAAAAGCAGCCGCATAAAGAAAAGAGGCGCCTTTTCCGCAAAGGAGCCTCTTTTTGAAAATTTTAATAAGAGAGCTGACGGTAGTATCTTCTGATTGCCAGCGGATGCTTGCCGGCATCTTCCTGATAAGCTTCGATCCGGCTGGTGAAGCAGTGCATGACCAGCGGAGAGAACAGGCCGCGGAATTTGGGGTCCACGTTGGGAAGACGCAGGGAAGCGGTATCGAATTTGTAGATGTTGTTGCAGATGGTTTTGAGGAATTTCTCCACGCGCTCCATCTGCGGGCGGGTCTCATCTTCACCGAAGAAGAGCAATACGGTATCGTCCCGCTCGATTACTTCCAGGGTGCCATGGAAGAAGTCGCCGGCGGTGACAGATTTGGTCCGCATCCACTGCATCTCTTCCATGATGCACATTGCATAAGAATAGGTCGGACCCCACAGGTTGCCGGAGCCGATCAGGTACTGAATTTTGTCATCGCGATGCGCTCTGGCGTAGGCTTCGCAGTACTCATCCGCCTGTTTTTCCGCATAGGGGTAAACGTCTACCAGGTTGGCGAGGTTTTTGAGCATCTCGTCGTATTCCGGATAATCGCCTTTGTTGTACGCAAAGCGCAGCAGCATGATGTAGAAGATCAGGTCTCCGTAACCCTGGATGGAGTAATCGGCCAGCTCGACCAGAGGGGTGTTGGGCACGCCAACAACCGAGATCACGCGGGCGCCAATCTTTTTCGCAGTTTCCACCGTCTCCACAACCTCTTTGGTGTTGCCGGTAGCGGAGGTAACGATCAGAACAGAGTCTTTGTTGAACTTCTTGTTACCTTCTGTATTAAAATCTGCCGCATGTTCCACATAGAAGGGGAAAGAGGCGATCGGTTTCAAAGTTGCCTCATAGCTCCAGGCCTGGGTCAAAGTTCCGCCAACGCCGACGAAAAAGATGTTGGAAAAGCCCTCGGCACAAATTTTATCAACGATGGCAATGATGTCGTCTTTTTTCTCCATCGTTTTTTTGTTCCAAGCAAGGGATTTTTCAGGATCATAATTTAACAAAGTAGGCATAAAAGGTCCTCCTTTTCTTTTTGGTAAAAAAGGCACCGAGATATCTCACGGTGCCTTTTTTATGGCATAGGTTCGGTACAGAAAGAAGATTAATAATCCAGTTTTCTGTAGTATCTTCTGATAGGCATCGGATGTTTGCCATACTCTTCCAGATATACGCCAATTCTGCCGGTGATGCCGCTCAGAACGATCGGAGAGAACAGGCCACGGAATTTCTTATCAATGCCGGGCAGCTCATATTTCGCGGTATCGAATACGGTTACGTTTTTGCAGATGGTGTGCAGGAATTTCTCAGCACGCTCCATCTGAGGACGGGTAGCGTCTTCGCCGTAGAACAGGATTACGCTGTCGTCACGGCCGATTACTTCCAAGGTGCCGTGGAAGAAGTCGCCTGCGGTAACGGATTTGGTCCGCATCCACTGCATCTCTTCCATGATGCACATTGCATAGGAGTAGGTCGGGCCCCACATGTTACCGGAACCGATCAGATACTGAATCGCGTCGTCACGATGGATTCTCGCGAATTCCTCAGCGTCTTTCTCAGCAGCTTCTGCAACGGTAGGCATCAGCTCAGGCAGTTTCTCCAGGTTCGCATACATCTCATCGAACTCAGGATATTCGCCGTTGTTATGTACCAGACGCAGGAAGAAGGTGTAGTAACGGTAGTAGCTGCCGCCGGGGATGTAGTAATCCGCTTTCTCAGCAAGAGGAGATCCGGGGGTGTCTACGAAACCGACAACGCGGGCGCCAGCAGCTTTCGCTTTGTCAACAGCCTCAACAACCTCTTTGGTATCACCGGTGGAGGAGCTGATTACAACGAGAGAATCTTTGGTGAACTTTTTGTTGCCCAGAGTATTGAAGTCAGCAGCGTGTTCCGCATGGTACTCCAGGGTGGTCAAGGGTTTCAGGGTCTCCTGAATGGACCAGGCATAGGTGATGGTGCCGCCGACGCCGATGAAGAAGATATTGGAAAAACCTTCCTGGCTCAGTTTGTCAGCAACCTCGATGATTTCTTTTTTGTTGGCGAGGCAGCCTTTTGCGCGCTCTACCATTTTCGCAGGATCGTACTTTAACATGATAATCCTCCTAATATAAAAATGATGGACGCCGAAGGGAATTCTTCAGCTTTTGTTGTGTATGAGCGGCGTTTTTCACGCCCTCGAACAACTTCATTTTAGCGGATGAAAAGTAGGTTGTCAACAATAAGTTGTATTATAACGTGTTAAATATTCATGTTTGGATGAATCAACAATATTGTTCGTTTTTAAACAAAATTTACAGGTCATTTTGTACGAAACAAGCGGGAAGAAAAGAGGAAAAAGCGGAGGGGATCGCATAGGTATTCTGCAGTTCTTCGGGCTTTGCCCAGGTGAACGGGCAGCCGGGAAGCACTTCTTTCACATGGATTTTCCAGCCGGACATGCGCCATTCCAGGTGGGTAAAAACATGTACGGCGGGCAAAAGCGGACGAGGCTCTCCGGAAAGACGGAGCCATCCGTCAAAACAGGACGCAGCCTGCCGGCTGTCAAGATGACCCTCCTTTTGGGGGAATTCCCAAAGGTTTGCCAACAGCCCTTTATCCGGCCGTTTCATCAATGCCCAACGGCCTTGGTATTCGATTAGAAAAACAGTGACAGGCAGAATTTTCCTCGGCTTTTTTGGGCTTTTTAAGGGAAAAGACGCCTGATTTCCATCCTGAAAAGCGCGGCAGTGACCTGCGACGGGGCAGGAGCCGCACAACGGGGCACCGTTGGGCAGACAGACGGTGGCGCCCAGCTCCATCAGCGCCTGATTGTATTCTCCCGGCGCATCCGGCGGGACAAGCGAAGAAGCCAGTTCGTTCAATTCTTTTTTGACAGTGGGGGCTGTGACATCCTCCTCCAGGGCCAGCAGGCGGGAAAAGACCCGCAGGACATTTCCGTCCACCGCCGGGACAGGCAGGCCGAAAGCAATGGAGCAGACGGCGCCGGCGGTGTAAGGACCTACGCCGGGAAGGGAGAGCCATTCGTCATAGGAGGTGGGGAAGCGGCCATCGAAACGCTCACAGATCATACGAGCGGCTTTTTGCAGGTTGCGGGCGCGGGAGTAATACCCCAGTCCCTCCCAGGCTTTGAGCAATTTTTCCTGCGGTGCCCGGGCCAACGCGGCCGCATCGGGAAAAAGGGATAAAAATCGCTCATAGTAGGGAATTGCCGCCTGAACCCGGGTCTGCTGCAGCATAATTTCAGAGATCCAGACGTGATAAGGGGTTGGGTCCCGCCGCCAGGGAAGATCCCGATGGCCGGAACGGTACCATTCGACCAAGGGAAGAACGGTGGGAGAGAGCGCCTGATAACCATCCATTGCATCCATATAAAACGCCTTTCCTTTTCCAAAAGTATTTTGCTGCTAACAGTGTAACGAAAAAAAGGAGAAAATACAAGCCGCCCCAAAAGGGTTTGGCTGCCAGCGGCAAGGTGCGGATGAGGTGGATTTTTGAAGAAGACCCGACCGGTCGGCGACAATCAAAAAAAGAGGGCCTTCAGCCCTCTTTTTTTTGATTTACCTTTACGCTATCCAAGCGGCGGGGTTAAAAGCTTTTGATAACGTCGCCGTTTAAGCGTTTGATGATCTCCACTGCCAGCTTGACGCTGTTTTCAAAATCGCAGAAAGAAGCATAGCAATGGTGGGTATGGATGTAACGAACAGGCAGCCCGATCACGATGACCGGTACGCCCAATCCAGACAGATGGATCGGCGCGCCGTTGGTGGAGCCGCCGGTGCGGACAGCCTGCTGCACCGGGATGCCCAGTTCTTCTCCAAGGTCGATGGCGTAGCGGATAAAGCGGGGATTGGTGATCATTTTTGCATCGATATGACGAAGCATGGGGCCGCGGCCCAGCGCTGTTTGAATTAGGTAATCGGGGGTAAAGGTATCGTCTGCGGGGGAGCCTTCGAACACGATGGCGATATCCGGCTTCACCGTTTGGGCAGCTACCTGCGCACCGCGGGTGCCGACCTCTTCTTGTGTACTGAACACACCGACAACATCCACGTCCAGCTCTTGTCCTTTTAATTCTTTCAGCGTTTCCACCACGCAGGCACAACCCAGCCGGCAGTCAAACGCTTTGCCGAGCATGACGTCGTTTTTCGCGTTGTATTCCATGGTCACGTCCGGCACGACCGGCGCGCCGACCCGAATTTTAAAATCCTTGACCACTTCTTCGGCGCTGGAAGCGCCCACGTCGATCACCATGGCGGAAATGGGCAGATTTTTGCCTTTTTCCTCAGCGCTCATGAAATGCGGCGGTTTGCTGGCTACCACGCCGGAAATATATTCACCGTCAGCGTTGCGAACTTTGACCTTGTGAGCGGGAACGTTGTTTTCCACCCATCCGCCCAGAGGGATAAATTGCAGGGTACCGTTGGGTTTAATTGCCTGCACCATAAAGCTTACCTCATCGCTGTGGCCGTCCAGCAGGATCACCGGCTTATCTCCGGTATTTTCGTTGCGGTAGAAAAACAGGTCCCGAATACAGTTTTCCTCAATTCGGGCCAATCCTTCGCCGTATTTGCGGCCGACCAGCAGTACGTCGTCTTCAAATCCGGATGCGCCGTATGCGTTGGAAAGGTCTTGTATCATTTTTAATGATGTTTGTTTCTCCATAGCTGATACCCCACTTTTTGATATTTTATTCTTATTTTAACATGTTTTTGGGAAAAGACAAGAAAAACAGTAATGGTCCCGGGTGGAAAAGAAGAAACGCCTATCCCGATGGCAGGAGCCTTTTTAAGACAGGCCGGGTTTATCCCAAAAGGTTTTGGGAGAGAAGTGACCGTTTTCAAAAAGGCGGCATAAAATGCAATAGACTTTTTAAGTCGTATTTTTCAAGAAGAAAGGAGCGCGAATGAATTGGAAAGATGTGCAATGAATGGTGCTGCCGCCACTTACGCAGGCAGGTGCACCGAATTTGTACCAACCGGATGCTGCGGCGAATCGTCCGCTACCGGGCGAAATGCCTGCGCAGAGCCATACGCTTCCTATCGCCGCGCCGATGCCGCTGAACGGATGGGCGCGCGGCGCGACGGAGAGCGGGATGATCGGAATTGCGAATGCGATTTGAGCGCCAGCAGCCAGCTTCCGGTAACCATGGGATATGTGCCGCTTCAGAAATGGTGCAATACCTATGATACCCAAACCGCGCTATACCGGGGAAGTTTGTTCCCGGAATTGGATAAACCTTTTTTAGGAAGCCGAGGTGAGCGCTATGTCCGGTAACGAAAGAGGCCGTATCCTCAACCGTGTCCAGCAGGCGGGGTTCGCCGTTGACGAAACAGTTTTATATCTGGATACCCACCCTTGCGATGCCAATGCGCTGGCCTATTACCAGAAAGCCCGGGATGAACAGAAACGGGCGATTTGTGAGTATACCGCCAAAATCGGGCCGCTGACCAGCGATTTGGTGGAGCCGGCAAACCGCTGGTCCTGGACGGATTGTCCCTGGCCGTGGGAAAAGGAGGCGAACTACTAAATGTGGAATTATGAAAAGCGTTTGCAGTTCCCGGTAAAAATCGACTGTACCAGCCCTGCGGCGGCAAAGGTCATCATCACCCAGCTGGGAGGTCCGGATGGAGAGACTGGTGCTGCTCTGCGGTATCTGAATCAGCGATACGCCATGCCGAACCGGCATGTTGCGGGCCTCTTAACCGATATCGGCACGGAAGAACTTGGGCATATGGAGATGATCGCGGCGATTGTAAGACAACTGACCCGCAACATGAGCATAGAGGATGTGAAAAAAGAGGGTTTTTCCGCTTACTTTGTAGACCATACCGGCGGAATCTGGCCGCAGGCGGCATCCGGAACGCCGTTTTCTTCTGCTACATTCCAATCCAAGGGCGATGCGATCACGGATCTGTTTGAAGATTTGGCAGCGGAGCAAAAGGCACGGACCACTTACGACAACATCCTGCGCCTGGTGGATATCCCCGATGTGCGCGAACCGATCAAATTCCTGCGCCAGCGTGAGATCACTCACTTCCAGCGTTTTGGCGAAGCGCTGCGCATGATTCAGGATGATTTGGACTGCAAAAATTTCTACGCGTTCAATCCCAGCTTTGATAATCCGAGCAAATGATGCTTCTGCTTGGCGCCGATGGCCGGAAACGAATCGATCAATCGAACAAACGATGCGGTACCGGTAAAGCGCTTTCCTTTTGATTCTTTTATTTACGCGGCAGCTTTGAACCATTCAAGCTGCCGCATATTTTAGGATAGCATGCGAAAACCCGTCTGATGACAACACAAATCAGGCGGGTTTTGTTTATGCGTTCCAATCAGCCGGGTGGACAGCCGATCCACAAATCTTTTTGTATACGGTCAGGACATTCTCTCCCACTCTTTTTTCAAAATAGCATACTGCAGGGTGTTTTCATATTTCGGGGTACCATCGGGATTTTTCACAAAAGAAATAAATTCTTTAAAAAAGCCTTCCTGCCGCATACCGAGCTTTTCACACAGATGTTGAGAAGAAAGGTTGTAGTCTTCCGTGTAAGCGTAGATTCTGCGAGCGCCTTTTTGCTCAAAAAGATATTGGAAGAATGCTTTCGCCGCCTCAAAGGCGTAGCCTTTTCGCTGATAGGCTTCGTTCAGCATCCAGCAAGGGCTGAACGTATCCTTGTCATCTCCTTCCGGATGCGCTTCTATCTCGCCTATGACCTTACCGGTTTCTTTTAAAACAATGGCAAAGCAATATTCGGCATCCTGGCTGCGTTTTTGCGCGCCCAATCTGGCCTGTTCAAGGGAACACAGGCGCATATCCATAAAGCAGTTTACTTTGGGGCAAGAGAGATATTCCAGCAGATCTCCGGCGTCTTCTTCACGAAATGCCCGCAGAATGAGGCGGTCTGTATGAATCATCATGATTGTGGACCTCCTAATCTTTGTTTGGTTTATTTCTCACCGGATGATTTTCCGAGAAAAATCCTGAAAGGCTTATCCGGCGAAAGGGAATGGCCGAAGCGATGGTCGGTCAAAGACAAATGCGCCGCAAGAAGGTTTAAGAGCGAAGAAGCTGTGCGGACGCTTCTTTCTCAAATTGCTTGGTATACAACGAAAAGTAATACCCTTTTTTACGAAGCAGATCTTCGTGCGAGCCGCTTTCGATGATTTTTCCATCTTTGACCACCAGAATGATATCCGCATGGCGGATGGTGGAAAGGCGGTGAGCAATCAAAAAGGAGGTGCGACCCTTTAATAGATGCGCAATGGCGTTTTGAATCAGCTGTTCGGTTTGGGTATCGATGGAGGAGGTGGCTTCGTCCAACACAAATATGGCGGGATCCGCCAGCACTGCCCGGGCAAAGGAAATCAACTGCTTTTCACCGGTGGAAAGCCGGTCGCCCCCTTCTCCCACATCGGAGTCATAGCCGTTTTCCAGTTTTTCGACTACGGTATCCGCTGAAACCGCTTTCGCCGCCGCTTCGATCTGCTCGTCGGTGGCATCCAGGCGGCCGTAGCGGATGTTCTCCTTGATGCTTCCGGAAAACAGGTGCGGATTTTGCAGTACATAACCGATGTTGCTGTGCAGCCACAGCTGAGAACGTTCCCGATAATCTTTGCCGTCGATGAGGATCGTGCCTGCCGTCGGCTCGAAAAACCGGCAGGCCAGGTTGACCAGGGTGGATTTTCCCGCTCCGGTCTCGCCCACAATGGCGACCGTCGTGCCGGCGGGGATTTTCAGATTGAAGTGTTCCAGAATGTTTTCGCTCCCGTCCGGATAGCGGAAGGTCACGTCCCGAAATTCGATGTCCCCGCGGATTGGCTCCCAATTTTCGGTTTTGCCTACAAAATTGTCGCCGTATTTTTCCACGACCTCCGGTGTGTCCTGGATGGCCGGTACCTCTTCCAGAAGGCCGCAGACCCGCTCGATATTGGCCTGGGCAGAGATGATGTCAGCCAGGATACGGGCAATCTGCTGAATCGGTTCAAAAATACCGACCGCGTAAGAGGTAAACGCCGAGAGAGTGCCGATTTCCATCAGCCCCTGCATGGACAGATAGCCGCCGCGGGCCAGCACCAGCGCGGTTGCCACCGAGCTTAAAAACATAATAGAGGGGATATAGACGGCGCTGAGCATCTGGGTTTTAATCGATGCCTGGCGCATATCCGCTGTCAGAGCTTTAAAATCGTTGATATTATGTTCCTCGATGACCAACGTTTTGGAGGTGCGGGCGCCGGAAATTCCTTCGTTGAAAGCGCCGGTAATCTGAGAATTGATGCGGCGGGTCTTACGGTTCCAATGGAGGATTTTGTTCTGGAAATAGACAGTCAGAACAGCGATAAGCGGGACGATGAGCATGATCAGCAGCGCCAGCTTCCAGTTTAACATCAGCATGGCGGCGAAAACGCCCAGTACATATACGAGGCTCCACATGACATCCATCAGTCCCCAGGCGAGCATGCCGGAAATGCGGCCGGTATCGCTCATGACCCGGGCAATCAGATATCCGATGGGGGTGACATTGTAAAAGGAAAAAGAGAGCGTTTGCAGATGCACAAAACAAGCGCGCTTCATATCCCGGTTGGTTTTCATCTCGATAAACATGGACTGGCGGGTGCAGATGATGACCACAACCGTTTGAAACACGATGGCCAGGCCGTAAAGCGCCGTGAACCAGCCAATGCCCTCCAGCGTGCCGCCGCCGATGTAATGGTCGATGGTATAGCGCTGGAACAGCGGCATGGAAATATCGATCAGGGCCATGACGATATTCAGAACAATGACAATGAAAAGGTTGACATAATAAGGGCGAAGGAAGGGAAGCATTTTCTTCCACACCGTCAAATCAAACGGCTTATTGTATTCCTGCTCCTGAAAAACAGCCATAGGCTACACCTCCTGAGCCAGCAGCGCCTGGTCCTCCTGGGCTGTCTGGATATTGTAGATATCCCGGTAGATGCCGGGCTGGCTTATCAGTTCCTGATGAGTGCCCATCTGGGCGATTTGGCCGTTTGAAAGGACCAGGATACAGTCGGCCTTCATCAGGGTCGTAATGCGATGAGAAATGAGTATGACGGTGGAGCCGCCCAGGTTTTGATCCAACGCGTCGCGGATTTTAGCGTCGGTTTCTGCGTCCACCGCCGACAGGGAATCGTCAAAAATCATAATGGGCGCCCGCTGCATCAGCATACGGGCGATGGCTACCCGTTGCTTCTGCCCGCCGGACAGGGTTACGCCGCGCTCTCCCACGATGGTATCGTAGCCGCTGGAAAAGCCCATGATAGCATCGTCTACACTGGCAATGCGGGAAGCGTGGCGGATTTCCTCCATGTCCGCGCCGGGCCGGGCGGCGCTGATATTTTCCCGAATGGTACGGGAAAACAGGAACGGTTCCTGCAGGACCATGCCGATATTTTCCCGCAGATAGCTCAGACGGATGGCGCTGATATCAACACCGCCGATGGAGATGGTGCCTCCGCCTTCGGGCAGGTCATACAATCGGTCCAGCAGGTGCATCAATGTGGATTTACCTGAACCGGTGCCGCCTAAAATCGCAAAAGTAGAGCCGGATTTGATGGTGAAACTGATGTCTTTGAGAATCGGCATCAGCCCTTCGTAGGCAAAATTGACGTGGTCAAACACGATGTCTCCGCAAAACTCAGGCGTCAGGCCGGCGGGATCGTCCCGCTCCTCCTCTTCCTCCAGAATATAATTGATACGGTCGATGGAAACGCCGGCCTTGCTCATTTCGGACAGCACCCGCCCGAGACTTCGGATGGGCCAGACCAGCGTTGCGTTGTAAGAGATAAACGCCATGAATGTACCGACTGAAATATTGCCGTTTACCGTTTCTATCGTGCCGAGAACCAGGATAGTCATGATCTGCAGGCCGGTAAACAGGTCGCCGAACCCCCAGTACATACCCATGACGTAGCTTAGGTGAATCCACATATCGGCAAACTTATTGTTCTTTTTGTCGAACCGGTCGATTTCATACTTTTCCCGGCCAAAGGCGCGGACGACCCGCACGCCGGTCAGGTTTTCCTGCACGGCGGCGGAGAGCTGCCCCTCCGCCTCATCCGCTTTTCGGAACCGGTCAGAGATTTTGGAATAAAAAAGAAAAGAATAGGCGACGACCACAGGGACAAAAGCCAGCGCCACCCAGGTGAGTTTGGCGTTCATGGAAAACATCAGGCTCATAGCAAAAACGATCAGAAAGACAATGCGGACAATTTCCAGCATCTGGCCGGAAACAAAATTGCGCACGACCTCCACATCAGAGGTACAGCGCTGTATGACATCGCCGGTCTGATTTTTGACATGCCAGCCGTAGGGGAGTTTTTGAATATGGGAGAAAAGCTGATCCCGAATCCGTTTGGTGAATCCTTCTGCCCCTTTGGCGGTGAAAGTGCGGCTGAAAAAGGTGCAGATGCCCGCGCACAGGGAAATCAGCAGGATAGCCGCCACGACCAGCCACAGATGGCCGCGGATATATTCCCGACCCCCGATTTGGTCAATGAGCGTAAGCACCGGCTTCGGCAGGCTGAATGGCTCCGTACCGATGATGGAATCCACCATGGCGCGGATCACCTGCGGGGTCAGGGAATTGAATACAGTGTGCAGCATGGATGTAATGACTGTAAGGAAGAAATATAAATAGGAGCCTTTCAGAAAACGCATGATCATACTTTTTCGGTCGGTCTTTTTTGGTTTCAAATAAATCCCTCCTTTGGGATTGGAAAAAGATGAATCCGGAAAGAGCCGGTGCCTGGAACCGGCAAACCGTATTGAAAATAGGACGTATGGAAAAGATTGGATGCTAACGTATGCTTCAGTATAAAGTATGGAGTGGGTCTAAAGTCAATAGGATTTATAAAAAAATAAAGGTAAACGAAAAAGGCATGCTGTTTTCGGCATGCCTTGGAGGACAAGGGATTTAGATGGAACCGGCCTGCACAGAGAAATTCCCCTGTGGGCCGGGTTGGTCAGATTGGAGCCGGATTTTTATTTGGCGTGAATATTGATATACTCGGCACGCAGTTTGGAGTACATGATTTTCTGGCTGCTATAAAGCCCATAATAACCGGAAAGCATGAAACTGACGCCGCAGGCGATTGCAAACAATACCAATCCCTCGGCACCGAATAACTCAATGCTTAATATCATGGAAGCAATGGGGCTGTTGACTACGCCGCAGAACAGGGAAATCAATCCCACCGCCGCGCCGAATCCGGGGTCGAGGCCCAAAAGCGCTCCGGCGACACAGCCAAACGTGGAACCGATAAAGAAAGTGGGAACGATTTCTCCCCCTTTGAACCCCGCTCCAATGGTGATAGCGGTAAAGAGAATTTTAAGTGCAAACGCTTCCGGACGGGCACTGCCGCCGATGGCATCGGTGATGACATCCATTCCTGCGCCGTTATAAGCGGTGGTACCCACAAGAAAAGTCAGAAAAATGATAGCGGCGCCGCCGCAAAAGGCCCGCAGATAGCTGTTGGGAATCCATTGCTGCAGATAATGATGAGTTTTGTGCATGGCCAGGCAGAACACAATGGAAAGCAGGGCGCACAAGGCGGAAAGGCCAATGACCTGAAAAATGCTTATGACAGTGGGAGCGGGCACATAGGATAAAGAAAAACGCACCGGTTCGGCGCCGAAAAATACCGATACGCCGTAAGCCGTTAAGGAAGAGATGATGCAGGGAACCAGCCCCGCATAGTAAATCACGCCGATGCTGATGACTTCCATGGCGAAAAAGGTAGCAGTCAGCGGTGTGCCAAATAGCGCGGCGAAAACAGCGCTCATGCCGCACATGATGAGAATATGCCGGTCTTTTTCATCCAGGCGCAGCAGGCTGCCGATCTGGGAGCCAATGGTCCCGCCCAACTGCAAGGCGGCGCCTTCCCGTCCGGCGGAACCGCCGCAGAGATGGGTGATGACGGTGCTGATAAAAATAAGCGGCGCCAAAGCGATCGGGACCTTTTCTTCGCTGCGAATGGCGTCCAGAATCTGGTTGGTGCCGAAGTTTTCCGGCGTTTTGAAAAGGTGATACAAGCCGACAATCACCAAACCGCCAACGGGCAGCAGGTATAAAATCCAGCCATGATCAAGGCGGATGCAGGTGGCATATTCCACCGCTTTGTGGAACAAGGTTCCAACGCTGCCACCTACCAGTCCGGTAAGGAAGGCCAGAACACCCCAGCGAATGAATGCAATGATGTAGCGCCCGGCAGAGCGCAGTTTGTTCATATCTGTTTTTCTCTCCATAACACACGCTTCCTCAACGATTGTTTGACCGCCCAAAACGGGCGGGGCCATCCGTTATTATAGCACCGGCAGAGCGCGGAAAACAGCGGCGATTTGCATAAGCTTTTTTGAAAAAAGCGGGCAACTTCGGGTGAAAACGGGACAAAAAAGGGTAAAACTGCCGCGAAACGGCAAAAGAGGCTGTTCGTATCAGAACAGCCTCTTTTATTTTACATATGCTCCACTGTTTCGATGCCCAACAGGTCCAAATGTTTGCACAGAACCTGCCGCACAAGGGCAATCAGGGCAAGCCAGCTTTGCTTCTTCGCATCGTTCGGTTCGTCGATGATATGATTGTCATGATAAAATTTGGAGAACAGATTGGCCAGCTGATAAGCGTTTTCGCACAGATAGTTGGGCGCCTTTTCCGACAAGGCCCGCTGGAATACGTCGCCGCCCATGAGAATTTTTAACAGCAGCTCCCGCTCCGAATCGGTGTAAACGCCGGTAAGGGAAAGGGGCTGGTCCACCGGTACGCCGGCTTTTTTCAGAATCGAGTTGATGCGGGTAATGGTATACAGCAGGTAGGTGCCGGTTTTTCCCTCGAAGGAGAAGAATTTGCTCAAATCAAACACATAATCCTTGGCCCGCTGGTTGATGAGATCGCCAAATTTAATAGCGGCGACTCCCACCTTCCGGGCGATATCCTGGTAGTCTTCCTCATCCACAAAGCTGGAAGCTTCCAGCTTTTCCTGCGCGCCGGCGGTGACGGTAGCAATCATGTCTTCCAGCTTCATGATACCGCCATCGCGGGTTTTATAAGGTTTGCCGTCGGCCCCGTTCATGGTGCCGAAGCCAAGAAATTCAAATTCGGTCTGCGCCGGGACCAGGCCCGCTTTTTTGGCGCAGCGGAACACCTGGGTGAAATGGAGTCCTTGACGGTTGTCCACCACATACCAGATCTTGTCCGGGTGGAAATCCTCCTCCCGCTGGATAATGGTGGCGAGGTCGGTCGTAGCGTAGATGCTGGAATGGTCGGATTTGCGGACAATGACCGGGGGCATGGGAGCTTTGTCTTCCGGTTCGGCTACTTCGACAATCAGAGCGCCGTCACTTTCCACCAGCAGATTTTTTTCGGCCAGGATATCCATCAGGCGGGGAACATACCGGTCGGCATTGCTCTCGCCATACCAAAGGTCGAAGATCACGCCCAGCTTTTCATAGTTGCCTTTCATATCCTCGATAGAAGTCCGCAAAATCTCTTTCCACAAAGCAATATAGCCGGGACGGCCGTTTTGCAGCTCATAAGTGGCCTGATGGGCTTTTTTTGCGTATTCCTCATCGGTTTTGCTTTTTTTACTCGCAAATGGATACACCTCGTTGAGCATGGCTGCGTTCAAAGGTTCGACCTGATCGGCTTCGGGGTCAAAATCCGCCGCGAAGCAGCGCCAATCCGGATAGCGCGCCTGAAGCTCGGTAATGACGAGGCCGATCTGCAGCCCCCAGTCGCCCAAATGGATATCGCCGATGACACGATGCCCTGCGGCACGGGCAATCCGCTTGATCGATTCGCCGATGATTGCGGAACGCAGATGGCCGATATGCAGCGGTTTTGCCACGTTGGGCCCGCCGTAGTCCAGAACAATGGTAGAGGGCTGTTCCGCCTGCGGGATGCCGAGGTTGGGGTCGGCGGCGATGGTGTTGGCCTGCTTTAACAGATAACTGTCGTTCAGCGTCAGATTCAAAAATCCGGGCTTCGCCACTTCCACTCCGGAGAAAATGTCGTTCTTTTTGAGAATCTCCGCCACCTGTTCGGCGACGATGAACGGCGCTTTGTGATATTGCTTTGCCGCGGCAAAAGCGCCGTTGCACTGGAACTGGCACAAATCCAGCCGGTCAGACGCGGTGACGACACCGAGGTTGGCGTCATATCCGGCACTTTCAAAAGCCTGCGAAACGATTTCGCCCAATGTCTGGGTGATTGCTTTCATAAACAAAATCCTTTCCTCAACAAATCAGGGGTCGATGACGCCGCAGATGGAGCGGGGCTACACCTCTCCTTTTTTTCGGTATTTTTCTTTGACAAACTGCGCAAAATCCAAAACTTCCCGCAGCATATCTTCGGTGACTTTATCGTCGCCTTCAAACAAGGCGATCTTCAGCTCATCCCGGCTGATGGAAGGTGAGGCAGTGCCGTTATCCGATCCGAACAGATCGTTGGCAGTTACGGACAGCGTATCACAGAGCTTTCGGATCGTCTGTGTATCTGGCTCGTTTTGGCCGGTTTCCCAGTTGCTGACCGAGTTATGTTTTGCACCGACAAGATCTGCCAGCTGGCGCTGTGTGAAGCCGCATCGCTTTCGGGCTTTTTTCAGATTCTCACCAAAAAATGACATAGGGACCACCTCATTGACAGAATAGCAGAAAGGAAAAAAAATGTAAAGGCTAATTTCGGAAAAATCGAAAAAACTATTGATTTTTCCAAATTTACGGAATATACTAGAAAACACAGGAGAACATATGTTTTTGATTTGGGGCGAAAATCCACTTCGGTGTGGATCCATTTGGGCCGAAACCACTTTTATACCCCGAAACGGCGGTATTGTTCGGTCAGCCAGGCACGAATTTCCTCCAGGCCTTCCGGTGAGAGCGGGAAAGAGGCAGATTCCAGAATCTGCGCCAGCGCAAAGCATACGTCCTGGTTCCAAATTTGAACTTCCAGTGCTTCTTCTGCCGGCTTGATCAGATAACGAAGCCGACCGGCGCTGCCAGTATAAGCGTTTTTATTGGAAAAAAAGTCGAACGGGCGAAGCGGAAAAAGAGTGTCCATACGTTCCTCCTGTCAGATTTATGATAGCAATTTTATTCTACACCTATTCGATTGAAAAAGCGAGTTCTTTGTTCGCGGCGGAAAGGAGAGATGCCGATGAAGCGCTGTAAAAATTGTTACTACCGGCGGGAGTTGTTCGGATTTCCGGATTTTCCGGCCTGTCACTTTGCGATTGACGAGGGGCGGCTCAGAGATTGTGATCCGGAGGACTGTGTCCATTTTCGCCCCAAGCGAAAACGAAGAGCCAAAAGCGCTGCCGGACAGGCGGCGGAAGAAATATTCCGTGAGGAGAAAGGAGGGATGCCGGTTGGATTTTGAAAAGCAGGAAGAAAAGAAAAATCGGACGGATGCCGGTCTGAAAGGGGCGATAAGGGAAGAAAAAACCTATCGGCTCAAGCAGAGGCTGCGGATTTTGCTGGAGCTGCCGGTGACAGATCCGCAGCAGAAAGAAATTTTGAAAAAGGAAGGACTGCCGGTCCGATACCGGGATCATTTGCAGCTGGTCGCGTGGAATTTGTATCAAAAAGCGTTGGGCGGGGATATGGCGGCGATCCGGGAAATGCGGGGCATTTTAGAAGAGGGGGAACCAACAAAGGGGAAAAACCGGAAGCAAACGGCTGAGCAATCACAGGCGCCGCCGGTGGTCATTATTGATGATGTGCGATAAAAAAGATCAAATGGATTTCCAGCGGCAGACCGAGAAAACAGAAACAGGTGTTTTGCTGAGCAGCTTAATCGCGCCGGCTTTTGGCGAGATGCATCGGATGATACTGGAACAGGGCGGAGAATATGTGCTGAAAGGGGGAAGGGGTTCCGGAAAATCGAGCTTTATATCTATTGAAATGTGGCTGACGCTGCTGCGCCATCCCGATATGCACGGGGTTGTGCTGCGCAGGGTGGGGAACACGCTGCGTTCATCGGTATTCGCTCAGCTGCAATGGGCGGCCCAAACGCTGGGAATCGGTCCCATGTGCCGGTTCACCCTGTCGCCGGCGGAAGCGGTATATGAGCCGACCGGCCAGAAGATCCTGTTCTTTGGCATGGATGACGCTGGAAAACTCAAGTCGTTAAAGGTTCCGTTCGGATATCCGGGCGCATTGTGGTTTGAGGAGCTGGATCAGTTTGAGGAAGAGCAGGTGCGCAGTGTGGAGCAGTCGGTCCTGCGCGGCAAAGGTCCTTTTTATTGCTTTAAAAGTTTCAATCCGCCGCCTTTGGAGCAGCATTGGGCCAATCGGTGGGCAAGATCGTCCCGACCGGGCAGAAAGATCCATCATTCAGATTACACGCAGATGCCGCCGAATTGGCTGGGGGAGAAATTTTTGGACGACGCCCACTTTTTGGAGCGGGAGAATCCAAGGGCGTACCGGCAGGAGTATTTGGGAATACCGGCGGGACTGGGAGACAATGTGTTCGACAATATTGCAGCCCAGAAAATCGACGAAAGGGAGATACGACGGTTTGACCGAATTTTATCCGGGGTGGACTGGGGATTTTATCCGGACCCCTGGGCGTTTAACCGCGTATATTATGACGCCGCCCGCCGGACGCTTTACATCTTTTGCGAGTTGACCTGCTATAAAACGGTCAACCGGCAGACGGCGCAGAAAATCAAGGAGCTGGGGGTGGGGCCGAAAGAACAGATCACCGCCGATTCGGCGGAACCGAAAAGTGTGGAGGATTACCGGGAATGGGGACTTTTCTGCCGCGGAGCGGCAAAAGGTCCGGGCAGCGTGGGGTACTCTTTTCACTGGCTGCAGGGATTGCGGCGGATTGTGATCGACCCCGACCGATGCCCGGACACGCTGAAAGAATTTTTGGAATACCGGTACGATCGGGGCAAGGACGGAACGGTCCTGCCCGGGTATCCGGACAGAAACAATCACCACATCGACGCGGTGCGTTATGCCACCGAGCCGGTTTGGGGAAGAAGGGGGAATCAGTGAATCCACATGTGGGGAGAATGGTTAGATCGAATCCGGCAGGCAGCGCAAACCGGCGTGCCGCTGGAAACAGAAAGAGCAGTGGGCGAAAATATTTTATGCTCATCCTCGATGAAAGAGGCGATGGATTTATGGCGGCGGGTTTACGAAAATGACGCACCCTGGCTGGAAAGCGGACGGGTAAAAGGAATGAACCTTCTGCCGGCGATCTGCGCGGAAGTAGCGCGCCTGGTCACGCTGGAATTTGACTGGAAAGTGGAAGGATCCGGCAGGGCGGCTTTTTTGAACCGGCAGATAAAGCCGGTGCGGCAAAAACTGCGGCAATATCTGGAATATGCTGTGGGAAAAGGTGGGCTGGTGCTGAAGCCATATTTATTCCATGGGAATATTCTGGTGGAAATGGTACAGGCAGACGCTTTTTTTCCGCTGGAAACGGGGCCCGACGGGAAAATCACCGGCGCGGTGTTCCTGGAGCAGATAAGGCGGGGGGAAAAGTGCTTTACTAGGCTGGAAGAGCATCGCGTGGCGGCGGAAGGAGTCATAGTGACCAATCGGGCGTTTACCGGCTCCGGCTCGGATCTGCTGGCGCATGAGATCCCGCTGGACACGCTGGCAGAATGGGAAGGAATGGAACGGCAGGTACTGCTGCAGGGACGGGTTTCGCCGCTGTTTGTCTACTTAAAAATGCCGTTCGGCAACACGGTTGAACCGGAATGTGTACTGGGTGTATCCATCGCGGCCAGGGCGATGGAGCTTTTGGAGGAGGCGGACCGGCAATACAGCCGTTTGCTGTGGGAATATGAGGGCGGAGAACTGGCAGTGGATGCCGATTCTACCTATCTGACAGGGGGGCGAATGCCGCAAACGACCCGCAGGCTGTTCCGCAGTTTGAATACTGGAGCGGATTTTTACCATGTCTACAATCCGGATTTCCGGGATGAAAGCCTGCGGGCGGGACTCAATGACCTGCTGCGGCGAATCGAATTCGCATGCGGGCTGTCCTATGGAATCATCAGCGACCCAGGACAACGGGAAATGACTGCCACCGAGATTATCAGCGCAAAGCAACGGCTGTTTTCCACGGTGAAAGAAATCCAGAATGTGCTGGAAGAAGCGCTGGATGAACTTTTGGATATTATGAACTACTGGGCGGATTTTTTGCCCGGCGTTCCGACAGGCACTTATCTGGCGGGATACCGGTGGGATGACAGCATTGTGGTTGACACAGCGGCGGAGAAGGCGCAGTTTCTGCAGGAAATCGCGGCGGGAGTGCGGCAGCCGTGGGAATTCCGAACCCGCTTTTTGGGAGAAACACAAGAGCATGCCCAGAAGATATGCTGTTTGGCGCAACGGTCTCAAACCGGCTCAACAGACAATGAGACGCCGGTATAACATAGATGCCCCAGCTCGGGGGGCTGACAAATCGAGCCCGGCAGGTGACGGCGACCACCTAAAACGCCTAGCCGGAAAGGAGAAAATATGAAAACCGAACAACTGAAGGAGTGGGGCCTTGACGACCGGCAGATCAGCATGGTGATGCGAGAGAACGGCCGGGATATTGAGGCGGTAAAAGCAAAGTTTTCCGATTACGACATGCTCAAGGAGAAAGCCGCGCAGCTGGAACAGGCGACGGCGCTATCCGAGCAGGCGCAGCAGCTGCAGGAACAATTGCTGCAATGGCAGGAAAAAGCAGAAGAAACAGAAAAAAATTGGAAGCAAAAGTGGCAAAAACGTGATTTTGAAGACGCTCTGCGGCAATCTTTGCGCCAGGCTGGCGCCCGAAACGAAAAGGCAGTGCGGGCGCTGCTGAAAGAACAGGAATTGGCGTTGGGAGAGGACGGTACTTTACAGGGTTTGGATGAGCAGCTGGAGGCGCTTCGGCACGAATGCGGCTATCTGTTCGGCCCGAATCAGGCGCCGCCTAACATCATCCGGCCGGGGAACCGTGTGAGCAAAGAGGCGGATGACGGCAAGGTGCGTGAAATTATGGGATTGCCTTCTTTTGTACAGGGAAAGGATGATTTTTAATGGCAAATACACTGGCCAGATTTAAAAAATACACAGACAAGCTAGATGAAGTATATCAGATCTCGTCGGTTACCTCAGTATTGGACGGGGATGGTTCACTGGTGCAGATGGGCGCGAACGCGGGTGAGATGATCATTCCAAAAATCAGCATGGACGGACTGGCGGATTACTCCCGCAGCGGCGGCTATGTAGAGGGAAATGTGACGCTGACCAGCGAGACGGTGAGCTTCAATTATGACAGGGGCCGCGTTTTTACCGTCGATGCCATGGACGATGAGGAAACTGCCGGCGCCGCGTTCGGACGTCTGGCGGGCGAGTTCGTTCGCACGAAAGTGGCACCGGAAATGGATGCGTTCCGTTTTTCGGTGTATGCGTCCCATAGCGGCATTGGCAAAAAAACGGGGGCTTTGACCAGCGGGGACGATGCGCTGGCTGCACTGATTGAAGGCCAAAATACCATGGATGAGGCGGAAGTGCCGGAAGATCAGCGGTATCTGTTTATCAGCCCGGCTTTGTATAACCTGATTTTGAATGTGGACACCACAAAGTCCAAAGCGGTACTGGAAAGCTTTCAAAAGGTAATCAAAGTGCCGAAATCCCGTTTTTACACGGGCATTGTTTTAAATGACGGTTCCACCGAAGGGCAGACGGGCGGCGGATTTACAAAGGACGCATCGGCTAAGGAGATCAATTTTATGATCATTCATAAACCGGCGCTGCTGCAGTATCCGAAGCACACGGTGAATAAAATCATCGCGCCGCAGGACAACCAGACTTCTGACGGGTGGAAGTTCTTCTACCGCGCTTACGGGCTGGCAGATTTGTACGAGAACAAAACGGCGGGCATTTATCTGCACAGCAAGGCGTAATGGCAATCGTTTCGCCATTTCGGCAAAAGGAGTGATGAAATGACGGATTTATGCGATTTTGCGTTTTACCAGGAGAGGTACAAGGGAACGTTGACAGAAGCGGATTTTATCCGCTTCTCCCGGCGTGCGCAGGCGTTTTTATCCTTTGCGACCCGAGGCAAAAGCGAACAGGAGCTGTTCCAGGAAGAAAAAACCAAGCTGGCACTGTGCGCGGTAACAGATGAAATGGCCAAAGAAGAACGGACCAGCGCAATCCAATCGGAAAAGGCGGGACAATATTCCGTGACCTATCAATCCGGCGGGCGGCAGACGGACTGCTATCGGGCGGCGTCCCTTTACCTGGAGGGAGAAACTCTCTATCGGGGGTGCGGCCAATGCTGATCAACGGATGCGCCACACTGTATAACCGGTGGGAGGAAAATGGAGAGGAACGCTGCATCCGTACGGTGCTGCCGGCAGTGTTCTGGCAAGGGGGCGCCAAGGGCGGTTTTGCCGGACGGCGGTACAGCAAAAAAGGAAAAGAGTCTCTTTACAACGTTCTGGTTTTGGTTCCGGGAGACAGGCTGCCCGAGGGCCGAAGTTATCTGCCGCCTCGACAGTGGCTGGCGTTGAGCGATACAGAGAAAGAGCGGTTTATCACCTTTCAGATCGGTGACGTGTTGGTCTGGGGAGAATGCCCTTTTCTGTGGAGTCCGCAAAATCCGCTGCGGGAACTGGCAAAGCAGTATGACAGGATGGCCAGCCTGAACGAGGTTCGTCCGGTACAGACCCCGCATGGGTTTTCCCATTGGGAATTGGAAGGAATTTAAAAGGCGGTGATGAAAAATTGAGTGATCCGATTTTGGAAAAGCTGAAAAAAGCCATTGCCGCCTGCCCGGATCTGAGCGGGAAGATGGCCGGGGTATTTACCAATTACATTCAGGAGGACGAGCCTTGCTGCGGGATTTTCCCCGCGGGAGAAAAAAGGCTGTCTGTCGATTGGGCGGGCAATGAGCGATGGCAATATGATTTTACCATTCAGATGGCCGGATTTGCGTTCCAGGAAACGGAGCGGATGGAAAACGAAATCACCGCCGAATGTCTCAGCCGCTGGCTGAGCGAAAACGGCGCCGAAATACTGATCCTGGGTGAGCGGGAGCATCTGGAAAGCATTTGGTCAGGCCAGGGACGGCTGTTGTATCCGGCACAGGACGGCCAGACTTTTGTGTATGAAATGCCGGGACAGCTGGTCTACTGGAGAAAAGGCGCCAAAACGGCACCGCGGCAGCGATGGCTTTTTGCGTTCGGTCCCGCGGAGGAAGCGGTTTGGCTGGAATGTGCTGCCGGAATGGAGAACATCGAGGAAAAAGCAGGAAAAAGCAGCTGCTTTCTGGACTGGGAGGGCAGGACAAAAAGGGTGGAATCCGCATTTGGCGCGGTAGTGTTTTCCGGACAGCTTTTTCCGGAGGATCCGTTCCAAAAAAACGCGCTGCTGCAGAATCCGGAGCAAAAGGTGAGGTGGGTCTGCTGCAGCGGCAAAGAAGCAGAAGAGTCGTTTCCCGCCGTGGGAGGATTCTGCAGTCTGCAGGTAGAAAGAGTATTCGGCGCAGAAGAACAAGGGCGTTCCGGCATTCGGATTCAGATGCAGCCGCTGAGCCGGGAAAAAGGCTGCTTTTATGAAGATACGGCTGGAAACCGTTTCTTCCTGGCCGAGGAAACCGGCGATTTGGAGGGATTGTTTGGAAGAGAATAGACGATACGGCAAAAAAGAAAATGCTGCACAGGCACCCAACACCTTAGAAAACATAGGAAACAGCGAGGTGCAAAAACAAAAAGAGAACGACCGGCTTTTATACCGGGCTGGCTATGTGGGGAGGAAAAGCCGTGGCGCAGTATAAGGAAACGATATACGCCAGCGACAGCTGGGCGGAAAACTACGTAAACGGGGAATTGAGCGGCATTACCCGGGCGGCGGGGCTGACATCGCAGGAGAACTTTTCCTTTACCTATGACAATATGCCGTATTTTCTCTATGCGATCAGTGAATCCTGGCTCCGGGTGCGGTATCCGATTTCATCCCAGTACAAGAAAAAAAGGCTGGTGCGGGCGCAGCAGTATGTCTATGTCACGGGCACTGCCTCCTCTTCTTCCGGAAGCCTCAAATCCGGCCGGTTTGTGTTTAGCTATGATAATTCGATTGGCGATCTGTTCGAAACAGGAGTGGCGGACGCGCAGGTCCCGGCACTGGGAAGTTTGGTCAAAAATCAATACGCCCCAATCGGAGATTGGGGAAATGGGGACGGAAGGTTATCCTCGGGCGTGTACAAGGGATATCTGGAGATGACGCCAAACGCGTGGGCAGGCTGCACGGGGAGTTTGTATACGGGGAACCGGTACACGGCAAAGGCGAGCATGAGCATCCAGTCCCACACGGGGGAAAACCGGCCGTATGCGGTGCTGACCTATGAGGATGTAACGCCGGGCGCGGAAGACTGCGCGCCCAAATCTGGCTTTGTAAACGAGAAGGCCAACAGCGTTTTTCGCTGGCGGTTCTGGGCGAGTAAGACAGCGGTGGCACAGCCGGTACAGCAGCAGGCGTATCAATTTCGATGGCGGTTGACAGGAGAAAGCACCTATCAGGAGAGCACGGTGACCAGCGGGGAGGAAAGCCATACCGTTCCGGCGGGGACTTTTCCGGAAAACGGAAGCATTGACTGGTGTGTACGGGTACAGTCCGACGATGGCATTTGGAGTGCGTGGTCCGACTGGATGACCCTGACGACGCAGGACAGCTTATCCAGACCGGCGGGGCTGCGGCCGGATCTTGGTTATGTGGATGGAAATCTGACACAGCAATTTTCCTGGGAGCATGTGATCTCTACCGGAACCGCGCAAAGCGCATATGAGCTGCAGTATAAAACCGCGGAGGGAGACTGGCAGCAGCTGAAAGCAGAAGAGACCGGCGATACAAAGGCCGCAATCCCAAAAGACACGCTGCCGTCGGGAAAACTGTTCTGGCGGGTTCGGACAGCAAACAGCGACGGCGTTTGGGGCGAATGGAGCGAGGCTGCTTCCATCGTTGTTCGGGCAAGGCCGCCGGAGCCGGTCATCAGCAGGATAGATCCGGCGCCCCGCGTATTGGTCGGCTGGCAGGCGGAGGATCAGCAGGGGTACCAGATACAAATCAATGGTGAAATTTTTCCGGAGCAATACGGGACCGAAAAAGAATGGAGATGCCCGGTGTATTTGGAAGACGGGAACTGTCTTGTGGGTGTACGCGTGCAAAATGCGTTTGGATTATGGTCTCAATGGGCAACCGCGCAGGTCGTTATCCAAAACAGGGGGAGCGGAAAAATTCGCCTGACCAGCAGGGCTGTAGGACGCGAAATCCTGCTTTCCTGGAGCGCATCCGGCGCTTTTTCGGGATTTTTCATCAAACGGGACGGGAAGACCATCGCCGAAACCGGCGAAACGAGCTTTTTTGACCGTTCCTGCTCTTCCAAGCATCGGTATGAGGTGATCGGGCAGGCGGAAAACGGTCATTATGTCAGCAGTGGTATACAAACGGAACTCTTTTTCATGCGCGACGCGGCGATCGCCGGTCGGGAAAATGGAGAGTGGATCCCGCTGCAGGTTCGCCGGGAAAGCGTGCCGTTGCACCGGGCGGAAAGCGCGGCCCAGGTGGTTTATCAGCATTACTATGGCTTTCGCCTGCCACATGCCGAAATCGCACAGGCGAGAATCCAACGGCACCGGTTCGCATTTTCTTTGCCGGATAACCGGTACCTATCCGATTTGCAGGCGCTTGTGGGGCAAGAAGTGATCTACAAAGACCAATGGGGCGTATGCATTACCGGAATATTGGATGAGATGGCAGCGGATATCCGGAAAAATTCGGATATCGATTTCTCCATTACAGAAACCAGACAGGAGGATGCAAATGGAGAATAAAGGAGTTCGGGATTTTTCTCTGCGTTATGATATCCTGCGGGGTCAGATCAAATATGCCGAAGCGCGGGCGGTGGGACCTGCGGCGATTTCCATGGACATCCGCCGGAAAATCAAGCAGGTTTTCACCGGCGATCTGGTTTTACCGAATCAGATGGAACGGCTGAGCGACAGGCTTCGTCCGGTGCTCATTTTAAACGGCGTGGAATATCCGTTGGGGCAGTTTTTGCTTACCACGACAAGGCAGATACGGGAAGGCGGACGGTGCTTTTACCGCTGTGAAGGGTACGATCTTTGTTTTCTGGCGCAGCGGACCCGGGTGGAAAAAAGACCTTTTTTCCCCGCAGGGGAGCGATATACCGACCGGATTCAGGCACTGCTGCAGCAATGCGGGATCCAATCGGCCATTGTGGAAGATTCGGACGAGATTTTTGCCACCGACCGGGAGGATTGGGAAATCGGTACAACGGTTTTGGATATTGTCAACAACTTACTGGATGAAATCAATTATCAGTCCTTGTGGTTCGATGCGGCGGGAAATGCTCGTATTGGCCCTGTTTGGGAGCCGTCGGTCAATCATATCCGGCACCGGTATGGTCCCGGACAGGAAAATGGCTACGCGCTGGTGAAGGAAGCTTATGAGCGGGAAGACGACCTGTTTAACGTGTGCAACGTCTTTGTGGTCCAGTGCGAAAATCCCGACCGGAAAGAAATGATGCAGGCAGTATCAGTTAACGATGATCCGGCATCCGCCCTTTCGGTTTTACGCCAGGGCAGGGTGATGGCCCCACCGGTCAAGCTGGACAACATCGCAAGCCAGTCCGCGCTGCAAAGATATGCGGATCTGCTTCGATGGCGATCAATGGCGGCGCAGGAGATAACTGTGATTCATACGGCGCTGAACCCGGTACACCAATGCGGAGACATTTTGGCATTGGAAGGAGATCTGGCGCCGGGGGTGTATGAGGAGACCGGATGGGCGATGGAGCTTGCGCCAGGCGGACTGATGGAACATACATTGAGGAGAATTTTATATCGATGATTTATCAGGAAGAACAGGAAATTCGGGAAAAACAACCGGAAAACGCCAGCTTCGCAACGATCGCGCAGGTATATGAAGATGGTGTGACGCTGCTGTTCGGCAGCGAAAAGACGCCTAGTCAAAAAAGATATCAGGTCAACAGCTTTGCTGTTTTTCATCAGGGGGACCGGGTATTTTTAACCAAGGACAGCGGTACCTATGTGGTTTTGTTTCCCGTCGGCGCGCCCAAATCGAGTTTTCGGGCAGACACGGCTGCGCAGGCGGACAAGGCCGCTGTCGCCGCAACAGCGGACAGGGCGGACGCCGCGTCCCATGCAGCCAGCGCAGACGATGCGGCGCATGCGGACTGCGCGGATACGGCCACGCGCCTGACAACGGCGCGGAGCATATCGCTGACAGGGGATGTGACTGCTTCCGGCAGCTTCAGCGGCGCCTCCAACCTGTCGATGGCGGCGACAGGTGTGAAAGCCAACGCGGTGAAAGATCAAGGCGGTCCGTCCAGCCGGTCAATACAATTTCGGGTCACGGCTGCGGGAAAACTGCAGTTTAAATCCAGCTACTACAACAATGCAAACTGGTATAACATGGACGGTACACAGGCATAAAAAAGGGGGGAGTATATGCAGCTAAAAGCAAATGAGCGGAAAGTAGTTAATACGCAGCCGCTGGATTATCTGTTCACCCAGGGGGAATCGGGGGTGGACAGCATTCCAATCGTACTGCCGCTGCGGTATGGACAGGTAGATCTGTCAACGCTTCGTTGGTCTATCCAACTGGTCAGCGAGCGGGATACCTTTATCAGCAAACCGCTGACGGTACAAAAAGGCGAGGAAAATCTGACGGTGCTTTGGAATGTTGACGAAGACTGTACTGCTGTGCCGGGACGGGTGAAGCTGACAATTGTGGGAATCAGCGAAGACGGAACGGAAGTGATTAAATTTGACGGCAGGGAAATCCTGATTAAAGCAGCTGCTTACGGCAGCTTCGCACCTGCGCCTGACACCCTGTCAGCTGCCCTGGCGCAGGCGCAAAAATACGGAGAAGAAGCGGCGATTGCGGCACAACAGGCGGTGGAATCGGCTGCGTCGGCAAAGCAGGATGCCCAATTTGCGCAGGAAGCGGTGGGAAAAGGACCGTATATCGGAGAAAACAGCCACTGGTTTTTATACGACGCGACCGCGCAGGCACATTTGGACAGCGGTATTTCCGCCTATGGTGCCGAAGGGAAAAGCCCTTATATCGGCGAAGATGGATATTGGTATCAATGGGATCAGACAAACGGCATTTATCAAAAAACCGAAATCCAGGCCCAAGGTCCAAAAGGGGAGACGGGCGGTGTGGTATCGGTAAACGGGGTCATGCCGGACGGATTCGGAAATGTCGACGTGGAAGCGGGCGTGGCCTCCGTGTTTGGCCGGAGCGGAGCTGTTACAGCGCAATCAGGAGATTACACTGCGGATGAGATTGCACAAACGGACAGCCGGGTGTTTGTATCGCCGCAGGAAAAGGCAAAGTGGAATAGTCCGGGTGACATTATCAACGGTACTTTATCCGTCTGGCAGCGGTATAACGCTTCTGACAGCACGACCTACACCGATCCGGACAACGCCTATGTGGCCGACCGGTTCCGGGCAAGCGGTACCGGGACGGTAAAGCCTAACGAGAGAGGATACGGCGCGGACATCACCGGAACGATTACGATGCAATACTGGATGGAAAAGAGAGACTTTGCGCTACTGCCGGATCCGGTTATCGTTTATTACAGCGTGGATGGCGTAATGCAAAGCGTGAGCACCCCGAAATCCGGTGTTGCCACTGACAGCGATGGAAACGGGTGTGTATTCAGCCAGGCAATCACAGACCAAACGCTGGACTGGGTAAGCCTGTATCCGGGCAGACCGGTACGCCCATATGCGGAAGAATTGGCATTATGCCAGCGGTATGCCGTAATGTATCGGCCGGCCAACGGGAACATGCTCACATTTCCGGGAAATCCGGTCAGTGATTTAAACCATGCTCGGTTTCAGGTGATCCTGCCGTCCGTGATGCGCACAAAACCAACCGCGCTGGCAAACAACATTACAACCGGCGGAGGAACCAGCGGCATGACAGAATCCGCCCATGCGATCACGGCTTCCACGGTAGCGGCAAACTGCGGAACTGTTGTCATGGTAGACTGTACGACGTCCGGTTTAGGCCAAACGAATATCTATTTTCTGAGAATCCCAATGGGTGGGTATCTGCTGTTGGACGCAGAAATCTATTGATTGGGAATGGAAGCCGGAAGATCCGGAAGAATTTCCAAAATGCTTTGCGGATAAATGTGTCCCGATTATCGGACTGGAGATTTGCTATGATAGGTCTGCAGGGGAAAGCTTTCCTCGATTGACAGCAGGGAGAAAGACAGGCGATGAAGCATGATCTGAATGAAGTGTACAAAGATCTGGAACAAGCGGATATTGCTGTTGTGCCGTATCAATTCCATCATTTGAAAAGCGTTTCGCTGGCTGAGGAAAAAGTGGTGGGAATTGACCGCAGCAAGATCGATGGCTGTGCGGAAGAGTATACGATTTTAATCCACGAAAAGGGCCACTTCGATTCCGGCGCGTTTTATACGGCATCCAGTCCTTATCCGATAAAAGAGCAGGCCGAATGCAGAGCAGACCGGGCGGCAATTTTGCAGTATATCCCACTGGAGGAACTACGGGAGTGCCTCAGGCACGGAATCGTGGAACCGTGGGATTTGGCAGAGCATTTTGGGGTAACGGAGGAATTTATGCGCAAATCTATCGGGTATTACCGGGATGTAATGGGAATTGTCCTTTGATGGATTTGTCCGAAAAATAACCGCAAAGAGGAAAGAACCTGCATAAAAAATTGGGCAAACAAAAAAGCGGAGGAAAAAGCCCTCCGCTTTTTACTTCCTATTTTACCATAGCTTGAGCAGGACCTGCATTCCCAAAGATGCGAATGCGACAGCCGCCCAGCAGCACAACCCCAAGAGAATCGGTTTTCCGCCGTTCTTAATCAGGCTGACCAGATTGGTGTTGAGACCGATAGCCGCCATTGCCATGGTAATAAGAAATTTGCCGAAGCTGACAATCGGTTTACTGATGGTGGCGGGCATACCAGTGACTGTGCTGATGACAGCAGCCAGCAGGAAAAACAGAATAAACCAGGGAAAAATTTTAGCAAGGCTGAAATTGCCCTTGGCATTTTGTTTTTCTTTGCGGGAGCGGTATAAAGCCAGCACAAAGGTAATTGGAATGATGGCCAGGGTGCGGGTCAATTTTACAATGGTAGCCAAAGTCAAAGCGGTATCGTTGCCAACGGCGCTGCTCCAGGTTGTGGCTGCGGCAACGACAGAAGAGGTATCGTTTACAGCGGTACCGGCCCACATGCCGAATCCCTGATCGCTCATGCCCAGAGCCATGCCAGCGGCGGGAAAAATAAAAGCGGCCAGCACGTTAAAAAGAAAAATAGTGGAGATGGATTTGGCAACATCCTCGTCGTCTGCGTCGATAACCGGGGCAGTGGCCGCAATGGCAGAGCCGCCGCAGATGGAAGAACCGACTCCGATGAGAATAGCGGTTTTGGACGGGATTTTCAACAGCCGGCTGACCAGATAGGCAACAATCAAAGCGGTGGAAATCGTGACGACGATAATCAGCAAGGATTGACGGCCGACTTCCAGAATGTGAAACAGGTTCATATCAAAACCCAGCAGAATAATTGCGTATTGCAGAACTTTTTTCGAAGTAAAAGTAATGCCGCTTTGCAATGCCGGCTTTCGCGGGATCATCGCTACCAAAAGACCAATGAGGATAGCCAGCACCGGGCCGCCGACTACCGGAAACAGTTTGCCGAGATACCAGGCCGGAATGGCAATGGCCAGGCACAAAAGCATGCCGGACCAGTTCTTTTTGATAAAACTCATATCGTTCCTCCCTTTGCCTTTTCAGACATTGATTGCTTTTTCTATCGTACCACATTGTCAGCCGGGTGAAAAGCACAGAATTTTACAAAATGATTCGTTTGGCCGACATTTTCTTTTCCGCAAGCGCCATTTCCTCCAACAAAAGGATACCCGCCTTGAACAAAGGCGGGTAAAACCAGACAATCCCAAAAGCAAATTCGAAAGTTGCGTTTACTTTTTATGTTCCATGCAGATTTCACTGAATTTTTGGAACAGAACAGTGGTATCCGGCCCGTCGAAAGGATCGGGCAGATCGCCGCGCATCCGTTCCGGATGCCATTGAACCGCGTAAATCGGCTGAGATTCATGCTCAATTGCCTCGATGACTCCGTCGTGGGAGCGGGCAGTAATTTTCAGCCCGTCGGCCAGCTGATCGATCCGGTTATTGTGGCGGCTGTTGGTGATAAATTTCTCGCCAAACAGCTCGCAGATCAAAGAACCGGGTTCCGCGACGATTTCGTGCTTATGCATCAAATGCTCCACGCCGTCGGTGAGTTTGAATTTTTTCGCCAGGGTACCGCCCAGAAACACGTTGACGTTCTGCTGGCCGCGGCAAATACCAAGAACCGGCTTCCCGGCCCGCTGAAACGCGTAGAATAATTCCCGGTCCAAAGGATCCCGTTTTTGTTTTTCGATGACCTTAGCCTGCGCAGCGTATTCGGGAGAGGGGGTAAACATCGCGCTGCCGGTGAGGACCAGACCATCGCACAGACGGGCGTATTCTTCCACCAACTCAATATCGGTAGCCATGACAGGGACACCGCCGCCCGCGGTGACACCCAGAAAATACTTTTTATTGACCATCCAGCCGTCGCTAAAAAACATGGGCTCCACAGCGGGAGCGGGTGCAATACAAATAATCGGTTTCATCAGCGGTCGCCTCCTTTGCAAAGGGTCACCAGACGTTCGAACAGCGCTTTGTCCGATTCGGTCTGGGATTGTTCCGGATGCCATTGTACGGCAAACACCGGCAGGGAAGTATGTTCAATGGCCTCTACAAGACCATCCGGAGATTTGGCGCAGACTTTCAATTCGCGGCCCAGCGCTTTGATCCCCTCATGATGGCGACTGACCACTTCCTCCTGCGCGCTGTAGCAGGAGACGAAAGAATCCGGCTCTGCCAAAACGGTGTGATTTTGCTGTTCGTGCTCCAGTCCGGGCTCAGCAGGCAGGTCCATATACAAAGAACCGCCCTGCGCCACGTTTATAACCTGGAGGCCCCGTCCAATGCCGAATACCGGTTTTCCCGCATCCATAAAGCCCCGAAGCAGGGTGAAATCCATATCGTCCCGCAGCTCATTGAGCGGATGATTCGGCCCGCCCATGCGGTCTTTGTAGATCTCGCCGTAATTGCCGGCATGGATGTCAGAAGCTCCGCCGGTGAGCAGAAGGCCATCTGCCATGGCGACATATTCTGCGGCGCAGTTTACGTCAAAAGCTACGACGGGGATACCGCCGGCTTCTAAAACGCATTTGGTGTAATTGCTGCTGATAATCGTATGCGGAGCCTGAAACATGGGGTTAAACCCATCGTCCGGCGCAATCAGGATTACAGGTTTCATCTTTTTCCTCCGTTCTGCAACAGCTGTTTTTAGCCAGATAAAACAGCGGCGAAAGTTTCATAAGGTACCTATTTATTAATATACCCTTTTGCGGAGGGTGTGTCAAATTTTTTTCTGAAGAAGAAAAAGGACGAGGGAAAAAGGAAACTGTATTTTCAGAAAAGAAGCGGGATTTTTTGTAAGATCCTTGACTTTGCTTTTGGGTTATGATAAAATAATCTCCGTCACGGATGGAGAGGTGTCCGAGCGGTTTAAGGAGCTGGTCTTGAAAACCAGTGACTCGAAAGAGCCAAGGGTTCGAATCCCTTCCTCTCCGCCATTTTCCATCCAGACAGACAATCAAATCATCGTTTGGTTACCGATTCGGAGATGTACTCAAGTTGGTGACGAGGCGCCCCTGCTAAGGGCGTAGGCTGGGAAACTGGCGCGAGAGTTCGAGTCTCTCCATCTCCGCCAAAAGGCTTGCAAATCGCTTATGGATGCGGTTTGCAAGCCTTTTTTTGCTTGCAGACAGCAGGAAAGGTAAATTTTAAAGGAAAATTGGAAAGAAAACGAAAAATCAGCCAAAATGCTTTTTGGCGGATTTTTTATATGATTTTGCTGATTGATTTTACTTGGTTCGCAGAATCCGGGTTGCGTTGAGCACCGCAAGGATGGAAACGCCGACATCGGCAAATACAGCCATCCACATAGCAGCCAGGCCGCAGGCGCCTAAAATGAGGACGATCCCTTTGATGCCCAAAGCAAAGACAATATTGAATCTGGCGATGGACATCGTGCGTTTCGCGAGTTTTATCGCTTGAGGAAGATCGCTGAGCTTATCGGATACCAAAACGACATCAGCCGCTTCGATGGCCGCATCGGTACCGAGCCCCATGGCTACGCCGACGTCGGCCATCGCCAAAACCGGCGCGTCGTTCATGCCGTCGCCCACAAAAACGGTGGAGCCGCTTTGCTTTATGGTTTCCAGATGGGAAACCTTGTCGGCGGGCAGAAGCTCGGCCCAGACCCGATCCGCCCCGCTTTCCGCGCGAATTTCTTCGGCGGTATGGGCATTATCGCCGGTGAGGATCACGGTTTGTTCCACCCCCAGCTTTTTCAGTTGAGCCAGGGTTTCTTTTGCGTCAGGACGAAGCGTATCGGCCACTGTCAAATAGCCCAGAACGTCTCCGTTTTTCGCCAGATAGATATTGGCTTGGGGCAGGCTGGAGGTGTCCATTCCGAATTTCGCCAGCAGCCGCTCTCCGCCGCACAAATACTGGCTTTCGTCCATTTGGTAAACAACTCCCATGCCCGGCAGCTCCTGATACGACGTTACGGCGGAAGTGTCCACCGGACCGTGGCGGGTTACGACCGCCTGTGCCATAGGATGAGCAGAAAAGCTTTCGCCTACGGCGCTGAGCCGCAGCAATTCTTCGGCGGAAAGAGATTTGTCCAACGGGACAATATCGACGACAGACAATTTTCCGGTGGTCAGCGTGCCGGTTTTGTCAAATACGGCATTGCGGGTTTTGGCCAATGCCTCCAGCGATTTGGAACCTTTGACCAGTACGCCGCGGCGGCTGCCCGCGCCGATTCCGGCGAAGAAAGACAGTGGAATCGAGATGACCAGAGCGCAGGGGCAGGAAGCCACCAGAAATACCAACGCCCGGCTCAGCCACACGGAGACGGAGCCCATGCCCAAAACCGGCGGCAGAAAGGTCAGAAGAACAGCGGCAAGGATGATGCAGGGCGTATAAATTCTGGAAAATTTGGAGATCAGTTTTTCCGTATTTCCCTTTTTGGCAGAAGATTCCTGCACCAGCTGGATAATACGGGAGGCGGCAGAATCGGAAAAAGTGTTGGTGGTACGGCAATGAAGGGCGCCGTCCCGATTCACCATGCCGGACAAAAGCTCATCGCCGCAAGCGACCTGCCGAGGAAGGCTTTCCCCGGTGAGGACCGCCGTATCCACCATGCTTTCTCCGGATTCAACAACAGCGTCCAGCGGGACACGCTCGCCGGGCCGTATCAGGATTTGAGATCCGACGGGGATGGAGTCGGCCGCTGCTGGAGCATAACTTCCGTTTTCCTGCAAGAGATTCGCTGTTTCCGGCCGGATTTTGGTCAAAGCGGCAATGCTTTTTTTGGAACGGGTGACGGCGATGCTTTCCAGCTGGTTGCCGAGCCGGAAGAGAATGGTGACCAGAGCGCCTTCCCAAAATTCGCCCAACGCCATGGCGGCGACAACGGCGATCAGCAGCAAGGCGGTTTCATCCAGCCGTATCCGGATCATGCTTTTTACACCGGTCCAGAACAGGGGAAGACCGGCAATCACGGCAGATGCCGCCAGCATCAGGTTGGAAGCAAGTTCCGGGGCGGGCAAAAAGCTGAGACCCGCCAATACCGCGGCGGCAATAATCGCGATCCAAGCGCTTTTGCCCCCGGCGTGATCGTGATCGTGGCCACATCCGCATCCCTCATCGGCGCAGCTGTCGAGGCTGATGTCGTGATCCAGCCCACAGGCACAGCTTTGGCGGGCATGGCTGCATCCACATCCGCAATCGTGCTCATGTTCATGCTCGTGCCTATGATTGTGCTCGTGCCCATGATTAGGGCAAACTTCTGCTTTGGGTTCCTGATGTTCCTGTCCGCAGCAGGTGCAGGCATGTTTTGGGTCAACCATCGTTTCTCTCTCCTTTCGTGTGCCGGATGTGCTCCAATCCCATGGAAATGATGGCATCGACGTGATCGTCGTCTAACGTATAAAAAATATTTTTGCCGTCCCGCCGGGTTTTCACCAACCGGCTGGCCCTTAACAGCCGAAGCTGATGGCTGACCGCCGACTGACTGGCTCCCAGCAATTCTGCAATATCGTATACGCACATCTCCGTCTGGGATAAAGCGCACATAATGCGGATACGGGTGCTGTCTGAAAATACTTTAAACAATTCCGCCAGATCGAACAGGTCATCCTCATTGGGAAGATGCGACCGTGCAAAATCCGCAGTTTTTTGATGGTCATGTTCTACTGTCAACAAATCGTTTCTTTCCATCCGAAAGCTCCTTTCCAACCGAGATTTTCAAGGAATGAACATATGAATGATTGTTCATTTGTTTGTTTCAATATAACACAGTCCCCTTTTCCTGTCAATAGAGGAAGATCAAAATTTATTTTGGAAAAATTGCTTCCGGTTTTGCTTTTTGGAGCGGATTGTGCTATATTATGGGTATCTTTGTGCAAAAGGAGAAAAATCCCTTTATCTGAAAATACAGGAGGCATCATCATGAGTGGAAAAAAATTCTACATTACCACCCCGATTTATTACCCGTCGGACAAGCTGCACATCGGACATACCTACTGTACAGTAGCTACCGATGCAATGGCGCGGTATAAACGAATGCAGGGGTACGATGTGATGTTCCTCACCGGCACTGATGAGCATGGGCAGAAGATTCAGCAGAAAGCTGAGGCTGCCGGCGTGACACCTCAGCAATATGTAGACAATATTGTAGACGGCATCAAAGCGCTGTGGAAGCTGATGAACATTTCCAACGACCGCTTTATCCGCACCACCGATGATTACCATGTGGAAGCGATTAAAAAGATTTTCCGCAAGCTGTACGACCAGGGAGATATTTATAAAGGAACCTACAAAGGCAAATATTGTACGCCCTGTGAATCTTTCTGGACGGAAAGCCAACTGGTAGACGGCAAATGCCCCGACTGCGGCCGAGAAGTCATCGACGCGGAGGAGGAAGCCTATTTCTTCCGCCTTTCCAAATATGCTGACCGGTTGGTGGAATATTACGAGGCGCACCCGGATTTTCTGGAGCCCCCGTCCCGTTTAAATGAGATGGTAAACAACTTTATTAAACCCGGACTGGAAGATCTGTGCGTGTCCCGCACCACTTTTGACTGGGGTGTGCAGGTGGATTTTGATCCCAAACATGTGGTCTATGTGTGGATTGATGCGCTGTCCAACTATATTACTGCTTTGGGATACGGTAACGACAAGTATCATGATTTTGAAAAATACTGGCCGGCGGACGTCCATTTTGTAGGCAAGGAGATTGTCCGTTTCCATTCGATCATCTGGCCCGCAATGCTGATGGCGCTGGACCTGCCGCTGCCCGGCAAGGTTTACGGACATGGATGGCTCAAATTTGGCGGGGATAAGATGAGCAAATCTAAGGGTAACGTGGTAGACCCGGTTGTTCTGGTAGGACGATACGGTGTGGATGCGCTGCGTTACTTCCTGCTGCGGGAATTCCCCTTCGGGTCCGACGGCAACTTTACCAACGAAGCGCTTATCAGCCGCATCAACGCCGACCTGGCCAACGATCTGGGGAACCTTTTGTCCCGCACCGTGGCGATGGTGGGGAAATACTTTGGCGGTACTCTGCCGGCTGAGCGGGCGGCGGACCCTGTTGACGATGAGCTTTTGACCATGGCCAAAGAGCTGCGCGGAAAATATGAAGAGCAGATGGAAAAATATGCTTTCCAGAATGCTTTGATCGAGGTGTTCAAGGTCATTTCCCGCGCCAACAAATACATTGATGAGACCGCTCCCTGGGTGCTGGCCAAAGACGAGGCCAATAAGCCCCGGTTGGCAACGGTGCTTTACAATTTGCTGGAATGCCTGCGCATTTCCACTTCTTTGCTGATGCCATTTATGCCGGATACCGCTGAAAAAGCCCGGGTTCAGATCGGCGCTTCGGCGGAGGATTTCACTTGGGAGAAAGCGGGGCAGTTCGGTATTTTGCCCGCTGAGGTAAGCGTGCAGAAAGGCGAAGCATTGTTTCCGCGTATCGATATGGAAAAAGAGCTGGCAGAGCTGGCGCAAGCGCAGGCTGCTCCGAAAAAAGAAGAGGGCAAACCGGAGCAAAAGGAAGAACCTACTGCGGCACCGATTACCATCGATGAGTTTGCCAAAGTGGAAATGACCGTCTGCAAAATTTTAGCCTGCGAGAATGTGCCCAAGAGTGAAAAGCTTTTGAAATTCCAGCTGGATGACGGTTCCGGCGAGATCAGACAAATTTTGTCTGGCATTGCCAAGTACTATAAACCGGAAGAGCTGGTGGGCAAAACAGTCGTTGCCTGCACCAATCTGCCGCCCCGCAAGATGATGGGGCAGATGTCCAACGGGATGCTGCTGTCCGCCGAGAAGGATGGACAGCTGAACCTGGTCATGCTGGATGATAAGGTACCCGCCGGCGCGAAACTTTGTTAGTCTGACATCCTGAAAACCGGGCAGGGAGCGTTCCCGCCCGGTTTTATTTGAGAAAGCAGGAGGTTTTTCCTTTGTATCAAAATATTTTCGATTCCCACGCCCACTATAACGGCAAGGATTTTGAGGACCGGGACGAACTGCTGCCGCAGCTTTTCCAATCCGGCATTTGCGGTATTATCGATGTGGCGTCTTCCATGCGCTCTACCCGGCGGACGGTGGAGCTGTCCTCTCGCTATGAGCATATTTACAGCGCAATCGGCGTGCATCCAAACGAGGTCAAGGACATGACGGATGAAGATTATGACACGCTGCGCGAACTGTCAAAGCTGCCAAAGGTGGTGGCGATTGGTGAGATTGGGTTTGATTTTTACTGGGATGCCAGTGACCGCGAGACCCAGCGGGAACATTTTGAACGGCAGCTGATCCTGGCTCGGGAATTGGATCTGCCGGTCATCATCCACAGCCGGGACGCTGCGCAGGAGACGTATGATTTGCTGGCAAAATACCGCCCGCGGGGTGTGGTGCACTGTTTTTCCGGCAGCGCCGAAATGGCGCAGGAAATTCTCAAGCTGGGGATGTATATCGGTTTTACCGGAGTTGTTACCTTTAAAAACGCGAAAAAGGCGGTCAAAGCCGCCTCGGTGGTTCCCATGGACCGGCTGCTGATTGAGACCGACTGTCCCTACATGGCGCCGGAACCGACCCGTGGCGTTCGGTGCGACTCATCTATGCTGGTGCATACCGGCGGCAAGCTGGCTGAAATCAAAGGCGTCGATTTGCAGAGCCTGTTCGATCAGACACGCCAAAATGCCTGCGATTTGTTTGGAATCCGGTTGTAGTCAAATGTTGGCAAGAGGCAAAAAGGCCGGCAATCGTTGGCTTAACAGTGATAGGGAACTACTTGACTTATCAACTGTTGGCTGACGGTTTCGGGTGCATACGGAAGAAAATCCCATCTGATTTTTGAAAGAAATCAGATGGGATTTTCACATTTTATCGATTTTTATTAGAGATTTAATAGAATTGAAAAACTAATCAATAGAACATCCAGCTTACATCTTCCCAACCGGTACCGTCAGGAAGAATACGGCAGAAGATGGGGACGCTTCGACCATCTCCGTTAATCCAGGCCGGATAGTAGATGTATCCGTCACCCCACGAGTAAAAGGCTTCCGTCCTGTCTTCGTTCAAAATTATGGTGTCCAGGGTCTGGATATCTGCGCAATAGATGCAAGTGGAGTACTCGCTTTCGCTACCAGGTTTCTTTGCCGAATAAATGATCTTGCCGAGCTCCAAACAAACATAGTGGTCGCTGTTATGCTCCAGAAGATCGGCAAGAGCCTCATTCTCCACGATGTTTCCGTTGATCAGCATACAACCGCTTTCGTCATATCCCCAGCCGTCTTCGTCTATGATGCCGGTGAACAATTCCATGTCCTCATCCAAAAGATAACCCGGGACATCATATTCATATTCAGCGAGGAGATTTCCGCTCAAATCGATTCGCTGATAATCCTTTTCGGGGGTTTGAATAAAAAGGGAATCTTTGTAGCCACGGATAATTTTACGCACATCAGGGGCAATCGAGATGTCTTCCATCGTATCCAGATCAATGCTGCGCAGCTCGTAGGCAAACTCTGAAGCACTGCGATGCGTTTTGCTGATATAGTAGAGCTGATCATGAGCCAGATAAAAGCCGTCTGTATCTCTGATTTCCTCACTCTGCAGCGGCATGCTCTCCCGTACCATTCCATCTGTCCGCAGTCGTACCAACTGATCATTCTCAAAATAATACAGCCAGTCTTTCATAACAGACAGATTGTAGATATGGCCATCCAGTGATGCCAGTTTGCACACCTGACTGCCATCCGTTGCGTTCACAGGCATTTTGTAAATGCCGTTGCCGATCCACATATAGTATACCCAATCGCCTTGCGTGATAAAGCGGTAGTCGTCCGCCGTAGGAACTTGCCTAATGGTTGCGTTATATGTTGAGCCATATCCATAAGCGTTTGCGTTATCTGCAGTCCAGTCGGAAACAAATTCAGATTCCTCTGTATCGGGAGACGGCTGGGCGCCGTTCAGTGCTGTCATATCGGCAGAAAACTCAATCTCAGCCCGTTCCTCCGTAAAGAAAATCACGGAGCTTCCGCCCACATCATACTCTTCACAGCTGACAAACACGCCGTCCTGCAGCCAATCATGATACATTAGGCTCATTGTGGACGGTCCCATCTTCTCGGTGATAGCGTCAAGGCAGCTTTCGCTGCTCACGCCCATGACACCGCACAGTCCCTTTCCTTCCGCAAACGTCAGGACCACCGTGTAAAACCCATTCTGCAGATCGGATGGATCGTCAATCATCACGCTGATTGCTCCGGGATAGTCGTTCCCACACTCTACGTATCCTGCGTCGAGCTGGTCTATCTTCATGCCCATTTCCAGCGACAGCCAGGGGAAAAACTCCTCTGCCAGCTGGTTAAACAATTTTTCCTGTTCCTTTCCATGCTCTCCGGCACCGCCGGATGCTCCACAGCCGGCACAAAAAAGCACCGACAAAACCATCACCAAAATCAAAAATGTTCGTTTCATCCCTCTGTTACCTCCGAAATCGGGCGGTACCGATAATGGGAACCGCCGGTTTTATTGCCGTCTCCATTGAAAAGCTCAGCATAGTAGCTATGTCCATCTGCCTCATAGTCATAAGTACAGGTTCTTGTGATAGTGCCATCGGCAGCATAGGTGGTATATCCTTCCGTACGGCCCTCGCCGTCACGAGTATAGACTGTATACTCCTGCAGATCCTCCTCCGTGCAGTCGGTAAAGCCATCGGCTTCGTATGTACGGACCTCAATCACATCACCATCACCGTTTAACTTCCAAATGGTCAGTTTCGTGGAATCCAGTCCGCTCCAATACTGCTTTTCCGTTCTCTCGGCGTCGGAGTAAGTGCGATATTCTTGCCACATACCATTATCGCTCTCAATCAGCCGTCCCTCATTGTCATAGGCTTCCATTTCGGGGGTATCCGTCCTTCCGTCTGCCCAAACCGTATCAATGTATGCAATTCTTCCAGCAGGATCCCAACTGTATGACTTGTCATAAACATCTTCCCAGATTTCTCCGTTGTTTAGGTAAGTATTGACATGGTGGATGTTGGACACTTTTCCATCCGGGAGATAGGTGTATTCAGAGATATATGTATCCGACCATTCATCATTTTCATCATACTGATCCTGTTGACAAGTTTCTCCATGGTCATTGTATAGATAGGTATAACGGTTCGTCTGCTGGCCCATCTCGTCTGCCAAAATCAGCTCTGCCAACACCCATTCTTCTGTGTCCTCTGCAGGTTTTGGCTCAACAGCACCCTCCGATGCCGTCTGTGTTTCCTTTGTATCTTCCCCTGTCACAGATTCTGTTTCTGCTGAACTCTGAGGAGCATCGCTCGGTGACTGATCTGCCTGTGCGCCACAGCCAACCAGCATCGTTGCTGTTAGGCACAGAGCCAACAGCAATTTTGTAAATTGTTTCATACGTATTTTCATTTTCATCTTCCTTTCTATGGATAGCCCTTTTGACTGCCATCATAAAAAAATGGCTAAGGCGAACCATTCCATATATATTCTACCATGACGAGAATACTATCAGGACAGAGTTAGCCGAAATTACCATGGTAAAATCAGCGATTTGAAAAATGAAAACGCAACAGAAAGATGATCCCACGAATACTAAGCTCGAGACTCATCGCTGCCCAGGCACCGCTGACACCCATATAAGGAATCAACAGCATTGATATTGGAACCCGTATCCCCCAAAGACATCCCAACACCATTATGCTGGATATGAACGTATCGCCACGTCCTTGTAGGATACCTGCACAAACCAGATGTACCGCATACAACGTAACCCCAAAAGCTTCTATTCGCAAAAGAATGGCTCCAATTTGAATCAGTTCTGCATTCGGTGTCAAAAGTCGCATCAGCTGCGATGCACAGCAAAACATGATAACCGCAAGAATCACCGTAATCCATATGCCCAGCCGGATGCCTGCCTGCCCAAGTTCCCGTGTGCGTTTCTTGTCACCGGAGCCAATGGATCGTCCTGTAATAGCGGGCTGTGCCAGACCAATTCCATATGCAGGCATATAGCAAAAGCTTTCGGCTGTAATGGCAAGTGAGTGTGCTGCCATCGCAGCGTTTCCAAGCGGAGCAATCATGCCCACTACGGTTAATTGTGCGAATCGCATGACAATCTGTTCCAAGGCTATAGGCAGACCAATTTTAGCTGCCCGAAAAAGCACATACTTCAGATCAGGTAACAAAAAAGCTTCGCCACTCCGCAGGCGCATGGCTGATTCAGAAATCAGAAGCTTATAAAGCAAGAATAGTGCCGCAACTGTCTCTGCCAGAGCAGTTCCAAGTGCAGCACCTGTGACACCCAGGCCTGCACCGGGAATGAACAAAGTATTGCCACATAGATCAACTGTTCTGGACGGAAAAATCAGCAGGAAATTGAATAAGATATTCATGGCATACATGGCGATGGTACATATACCGGGCGTACGCATGTTTCCGGCGCTTTGCAGCATACCGGCTGAATACCCATTTAATTGAATCAGCGGAATCGACAACGCATATATGTTGAAATAGCGGATAGATAATTTATGGATGGAATTATCAGCTCGAAGCCAAATTGGAAGGAAATCACTCAGGCACAGCCCTAATAACGCCATACTGCAACTAAGAACCAGTGCCGATAGTAATCCAAGATGCATGATCTTCCTTGCGTCAATTTCCTTGCCTGCTCCGGCTGATTGCGCTGCCTGTACGGTAAAACCGGCTGTTAATGCGGAACACAGTCCGCCGCACAGCCATGTTACGCCGCCCACTAATCCAACTGCGGCAGCTGCATCCGTATCCAGATGTCCCACCATAGCGGAATCTATAAACTGCATAATTACAGAAGATATCTGTGCTCCCATAGACGGCAGTGACAGCCGCAATACAAGACGAAGCGCCGATTCTTTATATAAAGTGGTGGAGTTCATCGTAAACCTCTTTTTCAAAGCACAGGAGATTTTGCTCCTCCGCTATTAGAAACCATGCCATTGTTTCGGTATCATATACCCCTGATTCCTGTAAAGAAAGTTTGCCTAACAGAAGACTTGCTCTTGCGCTCCCATCTGAGGAAGCTTTCGTCAGGGCCTTTCTATACCTGTCCGTATCCGGGGTTAACCCGTCAGGAGCATAAAAGCAACACGCCATATGATAGGAAGCATTCGGGTAATTCATCATCGCAGCCTGTTCAAGGAGATCCCTTGCTTCCTGTTGATATCCCAACCGCAGATCCAGCATGGCAAGCTCATCCATAGCAAATACATTTCCCATATCAACTGCGCATTTCCACTCATCTCTTGCATTTGTCGTTATGGGAAGATTTGCAGCTCGCAAAACATCCGCAAGATAGGGGGTATAGTCAGGATTATCCAAAAATTGCGCAGCCTTTATTGGTCCCCAAAATGAGCCCATCGATTTGGCCTGATGAAAACGACCAATCGCAATCGACAGTTCTTTGATGATTTCACCGAAATGTTCTTTCCCCTCATTATCTTTCAGCAGGTGGTTTGCCCGCAGCAGTGCCAAATCACCTAAACCGCTTACTGCATGATGAAACTTATGGTCAGCGGCTCTCCTGTAATACTGCTCAACTTCTGCCAATCGATCTTCCTTTGGCATATCTCCTGTTTCATCATGCAACAGCATATATCCATAGGAATACAGTGCAGGGGCATACGGAGGCTCGCTGGAAGCAGCGTATTTGAAGTAATATGCAGCTTTTTCATAATTTCGTTCCACAACATATTTTCCATGCGGGCCTCCATTTTCATTTTTTACTAAAAACTCCATCCCGACATAGTAAAATCCTGCTAAATTACTTGCTGCAATAACATTTCGCCCAGACATACGTTTTAATGCTATGAAAAAATCAATGCTTGTGGCCTCGTAACAATCACAGGTCAAATAGTATTCTTCTATCTGCTGATTCATATTGACCTTGCCAAAAGAAAGATTATCTGCTTCGTCAATATCGCCACTGTGCCGCTCACCTAAATGCGTTTGAACAATCTCATATAGAATTGCTGCCATTAACAGTTCATCACATGTATCCGCTTGAGACAATATATTTGATGCATGAGATAATTCGGATTTCAGTTCCGAAAATAGTGCAGTCACATCCATTGCAGCTTTCCCATAACATTTTCGGCGATAGGTGCTGTAACGAATCATAGCAGCAATCCGTCTGCATATTTCTTTTTTATGTTCTGCGTATGCCCAATGGAGACAGTGATACCGTGGAATAGACATACCGGGTTCATCATTGATGTGTTTTCCGATATTACTTGAGCTATTGTCCAGACCGCCTTTTAGGTAGGACTCAATTTCCAACTGTTTTTGCCTGTCTTTTTTGTCTGAATCATGTGCGGATTCCATATATGAAACAAGGTCATCAGGAAAGTGTTCCGGATTTGTGATACCGAACAAGCCATTATAAAAGCCGACCTGATTATCGAAGATTCCATACTCTTTCTTTGACAATATTTTTTGCAATTTGCGTAAAGTAGTGTGATTCTTAAACATGGTTTTCTCCTGTTAATAACTCTGGCATATTCAAATAAATGTGACCCTCTGAAAATCTCCTCATTGTGGTTCTTCTGCTCACATTTCAAAAGAGCAAAATATTTTTTTGAAAATTCTTGCTGCCGCAGCAGCGTAGCGAGGAATTTCCTGTGTCAGTAAACACGGAATTATTCATCGGCACAACACAGTACAGTTTGAGATTTTTGCGATGCACTTGCAAAAATGGAGAACATGTGCTGTAGTATTTTCGAGAAATGGACGGACATGAGAAAACGCAGTTTTTTCAATGTGGGTACCATTTGTGAAGAAAATATGAGGGTGTCCAGAGGGATGCAATCCCTTGGCTCTGGGTTTCCAATAGGGGCGAGAGCATCCCTGTTGGCACACGATTTTCCTTTGAAAGTCTAGTGTGTTATACCTTTGGCGACCGCTGACGCTGGAAAGGGGCTGTCCCACGCCAGATAGACACTTTTCGGCGGCAGCAGAACAGGCGGATTTTGTGGTCACACGGGCAACAAAAGCGAAGGATTTGCAATGAGCAAAATCCGGCTGTTCGGGTGTAGTTGGCATAGGAAATCTTGAAGCGAAGCGGAAAGATTTGCTGTGCTAACGGGGGAGCAAAAGGTATATAAACCCCGCCGCAGCGATCAGCCTCCGTAGCGTATTCGCTCCATCTCCAACTCAAAGGGAATTGTCAATTTCTTCGGTAGCTCCTTGAATGGGATTTGTAAAATTCGTCGGATGGCAACCTCAGCAAAAACATTCGTCTTGCAAAAATCGCCGTCAGCCAAAGAAAGAATTTCTCCGTCCATTTCTCTGAAACTGATTTTGATTTGTCCGGTGCAATCGTCATCATTGGAAAAACGATGCACAGCCTTGTACTCATAAATCACGCCGAGGATCTTTCTGTGTTTTTCGATCAGCTTCAATTCCACAACACCGAGAACACCGGCATCCACAAGATGTCCCGTCAGCTTGTCCACGATCTTCTTGTATGCTTTCTCTGCGCCTCCGGTGCTGCTGTACTCATAAGCGGTGGCAAGCCGTTCAAAAGAATAACGCTCGTCCCATGCACCGACACGCCCACAGGTCATGCAGATGGCATTTCTCTTTTCAAGGAAAAACTTTTCCTTGCGGCTGAATTTATCAAAGGCGGCCCGTACCGCATCCGCACGAACACCATTCCAAAGAATATCCGCATAGTTCCGACTATCGTCACGGGTGACATCCTCGCCTGTTTCTTCTCCGTCCTCGTCCTGCATGGTACAGTAAAACGGAACACGGCTTCGGTTCTGTCTTGCAATGGTCAGATACTCGGCGGCAGTTTCCTCGGTGCAGTTTTGTTCGGCGGCATATTCGGCAATGACCTCTTTTTCACTTTTTCCAGAATTATTGTAAAGCCAAGCAATACCACGGGCTGCTTTGTATTCATCCAGAGATTTGAACGAGCCTGCTTCTTCCTGTCGGCGGCAATCCAGAAGTGCGTTGCCGATGAAGTGATGGGCGTAGGTCAGAAAGTCTGCGCCCTTGCCGGGATCGTAATTCTGCAAACACTCCAACATAGCAAGAACGCAACTGAGCTTGTAATCCAGAAAACGCAGAGGGTCATATCGGTCAATACCCTCGGTCAGCATGAAACGATAGACACGCTTGTTTAACCTCGGCTCGTAGTGATGCAGGAAGTATGTAAAGTAAGTCAGATCATTTTCACGGACAGCGGAAACGATGTAATCGCTGATGTCCTCCACCTTGGGCGGCGCAGGGGCAAGACGGAAGATGCGCCCTGCCTGTCGCATGGTCATGGCTCCGTCATGCACAGCGAATTTTGCTGTGCTGGCATATTCATCGGTTGTCCAGAAGCGTTCTTCTGCCATAGACGGCGCACCTCCCTTCACAAAGCTGTGTTATCGTTTTTTGCTTTTTGCTTCTTTCAGCAATGTAGCCTGTTCCATTTCCATGGCGTAATCACCTTGGGCATAGGAAACATCTTCAATCGCAAGTTCTAGCTTGTCTTTCGCAAGCAGCTTCATTATAGCTGCGGTCTGCTCGTCCAGTGTTCCACGATGGAGATACTGTGTAATTGTGTTCATGCGACGGTTATAAATTGCTTTTATAGGATGATCGTCCGCAAGTTCCCGCTGCTCTCTGCCTTTGAGATTGCCAATCTGACGGCAGGTGCGATCGAGCTTGTCCCCCGGCGCAAGTCCTCCGCAATATTTTGTCTGCCTTGCATCAGTGGTAAGAAACCATCTTCCGCAGATGGGGCATTTCCTCGGCGCATGACCGACACACAATCCCTCAAATAAATCGGAACGGAACATTCCTACGAAAGAAACGTAGTGCAACCGCTTCACAAGCTGCGGTATCTCTTTCTCCGGCATGACAGAGGAAACATATTGCATTGTCGTATTGGATAACGCCATCCATGACGGGTCATTCAGCGAAAGTTTGTCTGTATTGGTAAAATGCTTTGCAAAAGCGGCGGCATATCCATCCGGTGTGCGCTTGCTGTCATGGAGAGCATGAGCGAAAGAGGTCATAGATTGCTTGTAGATCAACAGCGTACCGCCAATCTGCGACATCACCTGTATCAGCTTCATCACGCCAACACCAAGGGTATATCGTTCATCAAAAGTAGCTGCTGCACCGATTTCTTGTGCTGCTTTGACATATGCGAGGATGTTTTCTACGTGTTCTTCATCGAAAAGACGGTGAAGCTCCGTTTCATCCGTTTCCAAACTCAGATAAGAGAACGGCTCTGTGTTCTGCAAAAACTTTGTGATCTCCGACAGACTTTTCTCCGCTGTGGGGAACACAGACACATCTACATTTCCCATACCAAGCATAAGGATGATTTCTTGAAGCGGCTGACACAACTTCGTTAGTTCGGTGATCTGCTCGTCTGTGATGTTGAGTGCGGCACATCCGATACTGCCGGCGGGCATAATGCGCTTGCCATAGGTTACTTTATCCTGCCAGAAATCGAGTGTGAGAAAATTTTGGTCAAGGATGCTCACTCGTTCGCACCTCCCAACTTCTGCAATTCCACGATGGCAGTTCCTACACGATATTTCAGCGAAAGGTCATCCATGTCTTTGTAATATTCCTTCATCGGCAAACGAATCGCACGGATGGCTTTTTCAACATCTCTGGAAGTGCTGCCATTCTTCAAAGCGGCAATGGCAAGGTTGGCGATATAGACGCAATCTTCCTCTGAAAAATGATCTTGCTCAATCATGCGTCCAAGCTGTTCCAAAATGCCGTTCTTGCTCTTGACGGTCATTGTTGCATCATCCGACTGATAGAGAAGATGACTATCTGGAATATCAGTAGCGGCTACTGAAAGTAAATGTACGCCCTCAAACATATACATGGCATTGATTGCTTGCCGTCTGCTGGGTGCGCCGACCTCGGTTAAATGGGCATCAATCTTTGGTCTGCCACGTCCACGCTTTTCCTGTTCCATTCTGCGCCCTCCTTGTCATGTTTTTTCATTCACTCTATTATACCATACAAATGTGACCAAATAAAGCACTTCGGAAAACTTTTTAGTAGCGGCTACTAAAAATATTTCAAAATCTCAAAATGATAGTTCGATTTAGGTGAAAAGATATTATCGGTAGCTGCTACCAATATTCTTTTTGCCTATCATTTTCGCTCAAAATCATGCTGTCATGTTTTTTGAAACGAGCTTGTCATGCCATCGTACCCCTTTTTTTAATTTTTCTCATAATATACACGAGGGGATGAAAAATCGTCCCTATCAACAAAATTCGGGAGGAATTGAATGAATGTATTTGGAACAGTAAAAACAAGCATCAACACGAGAGAAGCCGCCGAGCATTACGGAATCGAGGTCAACCGCTACGGGAAAGCACTCTGCCCGTTTCACAATGACCGGCATCCGAGTATGGTTGTGTATGATGACCACTATCATTGCTTTGCCTGTGGGGAGCATGGGGACGTAATCGACCTTGTTGCCAATCTCTACGGACTGCCCGTGTTGGATGCGGCAAACAAGCTGGCGTATGACTTCGGTATCTCGCAGGACAAGCCGCCAACCGGGGAAATGCAGGAAAAACTGAATAGGAAAAGTGAAGCACAGCAACTCAGAGAAAATGAGAAGCTGTGCTTTTCTGCGCTCTTGGCATATATGAAGCTCTTGCAGGAGTGGAAAGTGCTGTATGCGCCGAGATCGCCGGAGGACAAATGGCATCCTCGTTTTGTGGAAGCCTGTGACCGACTGGATTACGCAGAGTATCTGGTGGATACGCTCATCAGCGGCGATTCTTATGAGCGCACGGAGGTTATTGACATGATGCTGACCGATGACAAGCTGAAGAAGCTGCAAAGGTATCTGGAAAAAGTGAGGAAGGAGGAACAAAGTATTGGCGAACAAACAATTTGATTGTATTGAACAGCCATCCTGGTATGACGGCAAGATGATTGATGAAGTCGCTTTCTGCGGTTCGTTTCTGCATCAGCACCCGATGAAATGTGTCCGAGGTCGGCTGTTCACCGTGGACGGTATGATTGAGGATGAGGGGAAGATTCAACAGATGATCTTGGATGAGGTCATGACCTGTCAGAGTATCGGCATTGCAAAGAAAGTGAAAAGCCTTTTTGAAGCTGTCAAACTCATGGCGTATTCCGACCCGCTGCCCATTGAAACAGACCGCATCCATGTGGCAAACGGCACTTACTTTCTCAATGGCACGTTCACCGAGGACAAGACCTACTGCAATAACCGCATGAAAGTCAAATACAACCCGAACACACCACAGCCGCAGAGATGGCTGCATTTTTTGTCCGACCTGCTCGTGCCGGAGGACATTCCAACCTTGCAGGAGTATTTAGGGTACTGCCTTATCCCCTCCACCAAGGGACAGAAAATGCTCATGCTCATCGGCAAGGGCGGCGAGGGCAAGAGCCGTATCGGTCTTGTGATGCGCTCCATCCTTGGGGACAGCATGAATCCCACCAGCATCCAGAAAATCGAAAACAACCGTTTCAGCCGAGCCGATCTGGAAAACAAGCTGCTGATGGTGGACGATGATATGGATATGAGCGCACTACCGAAAACCAATTATATCAAGTCCATTATCACAGCGGAGTGCAAAATGGATTTGGAGCGCAAGGGTGTACAGAGCTATCAGAGCCAACTGTACGCCCGTTTTTTGTGCTTCGGCAATGGTGCGCTGACGGCACTCCATGACCAATCGGACGGTTTCTTTCGCCGTCAGATCGTGCTGACCACCAAGGACAGACCCGCAGACCGTACCGACGATCCGTTTCTCGTGGAAAAGCTCATGTCCGAGATGGAGGGTATCTTCCTGTGGTGTCTGGAGGGACTGCACCGGCTCTTGGCGAACAACTACCAATTCACCATCAGCGGACAAGCTATTGAAAACGTGGAGACAGTAAAGCGCAGCAGCAACAATGTCATTGAGTTTCTGCAATCGGAGGGATATATCCGCTTCAAGGCAGATGCCGAAGCGAGCTCCAAGGCACTCTATGAAGCCTACAAGCTATGGTGCGAGGATAATGTGCGAAAACCGATGTCGGCAAACAGGCTCAGTTCCGAGCTTGCACAGAATGAGCGTCTTTACAACGTGGAAGCCACCAATAACATCCATGTAAACGGCAAGCGTGTCCGTGGATTTATCGGCATTGAGGTCTTGGCGAAGTCCTCTTTTCTGAAATGGTGAGCGAAGTGAAAAATTGCTGTACGTACCGTACAGTACGTACGGCAGTTTTCAACTCCACCGCTAATATGAGCATCGGAAACGAGGGCGATTTACAGGCATTAAAAATCAAGCCTTGTGCAATCCGTGAAGTTTTACACCACAAACCGAAATCATTTCATCGCTCGGTGATTTACCGAATTGTGAAGCATTTATACGGAAATGTGGTGCTTCTTACTGTTTCGGCAGTATGCTCACCCATTCGTAAAGTCGATAGTGGGCTATTGTGGGCAGGACTACGCAAGGCGAAATTAAAACGCAAAACAACAATATCAAAAACATCATTCAGCGGTAACAACAGTTCACCGCACAGAAAACCAATATCACGAATTTATGGAGGTAAAAAACAATATGAAATCCAATCTGAGAAATGAAATCAAGTCGTACATTGTACGGCAAGGGATGACCATGCAGGAGGTCGTTGATCTTCTCTCTGACGAGTACGGATGGAGCGACAGCGTTTCCAATCTGTCCAACAAGCTCCAGCGTGAATCACTCCGTTATACCGAAGCGGTACAGCTTGCCGAAGTGCTGGGCTTTGAAATCGTATGGAGAAAGCGGGGTGACAGATAATGGCAGCACCGCAGTACGCTATTTTACGCTTTGCTAAGTACAAGGGACCGGAAATCGGAAGAATCGAAGCCCACAACGAGCGTACCAAGGAACAGTACGCCAGCAACCCCGACATTGATACCAAACGTACACCGCAAAACTTCCATCTGCTGAATATCGGTAGCGGCTACCGAAAAGAAGCGGAACGGCAAATCAAAGAGGCTGGATGCCGTGTTCGCTCCGATAGTGTGCGTGTTGTGGAGGCTATGATAACCGCCAGTCCGGAGTTCTTTAAGAACAAGAAGAAAGCAGAGGTCAGGGAGTTCTTCAATTATGCCCTTGATTTTATGAGACAGGAACAAGACCCCAAAACCTTTATCTCCGCCGTGGTACACATGGATGAGGCAACACCCCACCTGCATCTGTCCTTTGTGCCGCTGACCGCCGATAATCGCTTGTCTGCCAAAGAAATTTTAGGCAACAAGAAAAAGCTGACCCAGTGGCAGGACAAGTTCTGGGAGTATATGGTCAAGAAGTACCCCGACCTGGAACGTGGCGAGAGTGCCAGTGAAACCGGGCGTGATTATATCCCGCCCAGGGTGTTCAAGGAGATGACACACCTGACAAGGCAGAGTAAGCAGCTCCGCAAGCTCCTTGGGGATGTCAATATGTTCAATTCGGGTACGAAAGTTAAAGAGATCCTTTCCTTTCTGGAAAAGTATATCCCTGATATTGAGAAGATGGACACCGAAATGAAGAAGTACAAGAAAACCTTTGACCGCTATGAGACTGAAATCCGCAAGCTGAAAAAAGCCAATAAGAAGCTGACCGATGACAAGGACGCTCTGACGGCGGAATTGGATGCGGCAAAGAAGGAAAGTACCGTGAAGAAGCTGCACGATACCCAGCTTCTGCAAAAGTACGAGGATGTAAAAGCAACGCTTGCCAGCATCCCGCCGGAAGTGCTTCGGGAATATACCAACCGCAGCACACAGAAACACGATATTCACCGATAAGAAAGGATTTTGCCTATGAAGAAAACGATGGATGAAATTAACAAGATGATTATGAACAATGCACCGATGGAGGAAATCGAGGATGCCATCGGATATATTGATATCAGTTCCTGCTTTGACATGGTATTTGAGCCGCCCATTGACTTTCTGGAAGAATGCCGCAAGCGTTGGGAAGCTATGACCTCTCCCTTCCGCACTACCATTGAGCGAAAGATTGGAAACACATGGTATGTGATTGAAACGGAATGTGCCGGAACCGAGCCGCTTGCCGATAAGGTAAAACGGCTCATTTTTTCTGAGAAAGGGGCGATTTGTTCATGACTATGACTCATTTCCATGATATAATACCATTATGCACACCGATTCTGTCAGCTGACCCAACCGTAAAGGAGGACGCTATGTTGGATCAGCAGAAAATTACCATCATCTACTGCCGCCTGTCCGTGGAGGACATTAAGGAAGATGCCAAGGGCGGCAAGGCAGATGAATCAAATTCAATACAGAATCAGAGAGAATATTTAACTCGATACGCAAAAGAGCATGGGTACACCAATCTGAAAGTACTGGTGGACGATGGCTATACCGGGACGAACTTCAATCGTCCCGGCGTGCAGGAAGGCTTTGAGCTTGTGAAGCAGGGACTTGTGGGCTGCTGGCTGGTAAAAGACCTCAGTCGCTTCGGTCGTGACTATCTGACCGTTGGGCAGTACACGGACATTATCTTTCCAAGCTACGATGTGCGCTTCATTGCTGTCAATGACGGAGTGGACAGCGAACGGGGTGACAGCGAGGGTATGGCTGCCATTCGTAACTTATTCAACGAATGGTATCCACGGGACACCTCAAAGAAAGTCCGTGTCAGTCTTCGTCAGCGTGGCACAAGTGGTAAGCACATGGGCAAGCCGCCCTACGGATACCGCTGTGACCCGGAGGACAAGGATCATTGGATTCTTGATGAAGAAGCTGCCCCGGTAGTCAAGTATATCTTCGACCTCAGTATTGACGGAAAAGGCCCGGAACAGATTGCCCGGATTTTGGAGCAGGAGCAGGTATTGACCACCAAATCCCTGTATGCCAAACAGAAAGGCAAGCCCCTCCCGGAAAGACCTTACCATTGGATTGGGCAGTCCGTTGTGGGTATTCTGGAACGGATGGAGTACACCGGATGCACTTGCAACTTCAAGACCTATTCCAAGTCCTACAAGCTGAAAAAGCGGATTCCCAATGCCCCGGAGGATATGTATATCATCCCCGACACACAGGAGGCTATCGTATCGCAGGCGCAATGGGACAGAGTACAGGAACTCAGAAAGAACAAACGCCGCCCTGCTAAAGCGGAACGGCAGGGATTCTTCTCCGGACTTCTGTTCTGTGCCGATTGCGGCGGCAAGCTCCACTTTGCCACAAGCAAGAGCTTTGAGGGCAAGCAGGATCACTACGTCTGCAACCACTACAAGAGCAACCGTGGCACTTGTACTGCCCACTATATCCGTGAAGATACGCTTCGTGACATTGTTCTGGAACGCATCCGGGCAGTCAACGAGTATATCCGAAACGATGTGGACGGATTTCAAGAGGAATGGCTGCAATGCCGCAGGACAGACCAGGAGCGCAGCATCCGGGATGACAAAAAGAAAGTGGAGCAGGCAAAGAAACGCCTTGCCGATCTGGATGTCATCATCTCCCGGCTCTATGAGGATCACGTTCTTGGCGAACTGAGCAAGGACAGATACCAGAAGATGTCCGCAGGCTATGAGGAAGAACAGGAACGCTTGAAGCTCGAAATTGAAGTTATCGAGGAATGGGTGGAACAGCGGGAAGAAATGAATGACGGACTGGATGCCTTTATCGCACTGACACAGAAATATGTGGATGTGCAGGAGCTGACACAGACGATTGTGAATGAGTATATCAAGAAGATCGTCGTGTTTGCGCCGGACAAGTCCAGCGGCAAGCGTCAGCAGAAAGTCAAAATCTACTTCAACTTCGTGGATGAGATTGAAATTCCCGTGATTTCCGAGCCTATTATTACAGAAACAACCTATGGACGCAGAAAAACGGCGTGACCTTCGGGTCACACCGTTCTCTGCGGCAAATAGTTACTTGTCACTATTAAGCCTTGGATTGCCGGCCTTTTGATGCAAACAGGTTCACTTGTTCAGATGCGTTATGAGTTGGATGGAAGCTGGCAGGATAAAAACGCCGTTTTTCCATGCAGCGCCCAATAAAAGAACAAAAAAGGAATCCGCTGCGGGAGCAGCCGATTCCTTTTTGTTGTTTTGCCGCTTTCTTTTGCAATCGGACAACTGCTTGCAATCAACAAAAGAAGCAATGCCTTTATGTTGTCGGTTAGTGCGCCGAAACGATAAAAATCAAAGCAAGCACACCAAAGACCAACAGAATCGGCCAGATTTTTTCCCAAAGGGTCATTCGTCATACCTCCTGAATGGTAATACATAAATTACTGGTTAAATTATAACGCAAATATCTAAAAATGTCCAGATTCCAAAGGCGGAGTATGAAAATATTCTACATTATAGCTAAAAATAGGGGGATTTTTTGGCTATTAAGAGAGAAAGCCGGATACGAAAATCCGTACCTGGCTTCTCTTAAAAACACCGAAATCCAGTTACAAGCCGGCTCTTCCGCTTTTTGGATGTTGCCGGGAAGAGAACTTGTAACATAAAATCTGATTATTTTTTATTGAAAACATATTTGTCCAGACGTTCCATCATCTGCTCCACATTCAAACGCGGACAAGCGAAATTGATGCGAACATGATGTTCCGCATGGAACGCACGACCGTCACTGACCAGAACACCGCACCAAGCCATGTCATCCAGCATTTCATCCATCGTTTTGCCGGTCTCTTTCAGCCATTCGGTGCAGTCCATCAGCGCAACATAAGCGCCTTCGTTGACAGTGAATTTTACGCCGTGAAAATGTCTCTTACAATAATCCTCACAGTATTGCATGTTGCCGCGGATATAAGCGCACAGCTCATCGACCCACTCGGCGCCGCCTTCATAGCCGCCGATCAGCGCATAGGTGGACATGATGTTGTGGCTGTTGTAGTGAGACAGGCTTTCCGTTTTCAAAATCTTTTCACGTAAATCGTCGCGGTAAATGATGTGGTAAGAACCAACCAGGCCAGCCAGGTTAAAGGTCTTGGACGGAGCGTAGAACGCGCAGGTGATGCGTTTTGCCAGATCGGATACAGACTGGGTGGGAGTGTGCTTTTTGCCTTCGCCGATCATAAAGTCCGCCCAAATCTCATCGGAGATAACGGTGATGCCGTATTTGCCCATCAAATCGATATAATCGCTGATTTCCTCTTTGGTCCAAACGCGGCCGGTGGGGTTGTGGGGGTTACAGAAGATCGCCACACGGATGCCTTTTTCCTGGATTTTTTTCTCCATATCCTCAAAATCCATGCGGTAAACACCGTTTTCGTCCTGCACCAGCGGAGAGGAAACGATGTCCATGTCATTGTTTTTGAGTACGCCGGTAAAGCCGACATAGGTGGGGGAATGGACGAGGATCGGGTCTCCGGGTTTGGTCAGGGTGTGCAGCACTGCCGCAACGCCGCCGAGTACGCCGTTTTCATAACCAATATGCTCTTTTTTCAGGCCAGTCACGCCGAAACGTTCTTTCTGCCATTTGAAAATGGCATTGAAATAGCGGTCCGGATCGCCGTAATAACCAAACAGAGGATGGTTCAGCCGTTCCTGCATCGCTTCTACGACCGAGGGAGCGGTGGCAAAATCCATATCCGCAATCCACATGGGCAAAGGGGTGAAATTGGGATCGGTCTTGCGGGGTGCCATGGGATTTGCATCCCATTTAACGGCGTTATGGCCAGTTCGTTCCCAAACTTTGTCGAAATTATACTTTCCCATTTGTATTGACACAACCTTTCTTAAAATTAGAAGTGTTTTTCTATAAATTCATATCAATTCTATCAGATTTTTATTTTCTTGTAAACAAGACCTTGTCCGAATTGACAAAAAGATGAATTGAACTAGCTTGTATTAGTATATTTTGCTAAAATATCGCGTTTTATATCGATTAGATATCTGTATTCGGCAAAAGGTAAAGAATGTATAAGATGTATAAAAACCGATTTTCCCAGCCAACAGAATCAGCACTTTTTCTGATTTTGGAAAGAATGGTTGACAAAAGATGTGGGGTCTGATATACTCACCACAAAGTTGATAGAGGCGCAGCGATAAGAGTAACCGGCGGAGAAGACATTCTGTGATGCCGGCGAAAGGGTCAGCTGCCGAAGCGGATTTTCAGGTATGGAAATCTGTTGGGCTCAATGTGAAAATCATTGGGACTCCTGCTCCCGGAATACCGGTAGCAGAGGCGCTATCGAATACTCCTTTTCGGATCCGAAAGGCTGTATCGATGCGGTACAGCCTTTTTTGATGGCTGCACCGTCAAAAACGCCCGTCAACCACGGTTGAGCGGGCGTTTTTGTGTCTCCTATCATCCAATGAAAGGAGTTTTTGAGAATGGAATCTGTATCTGTCGGTCTGTGGTCGGTGCTTCCGCCTTTGGTGGCGATTGTGTTGGCTTTGATCACCAAAGAAGTTATTTTTTCACTGGTATGCGGCATTTTTTCCGGCGCAATCATCTATGCCGCAGCGGCAAATCTCGGCGTCGCTGGTGTCTTTTCCAGCGTTTCCGGCCTGATGATTGAAAAAATGGGCGGAAATGCCGCATTGCTTCTGTTTGTCGTTTTGTTAGGTGCGCTGGTTTCGGTTATCACCAAAGCGGGAGGGTCCGCTGCATATGGAAACTGGGCAGCCGGAAAGCTTCGGTCCGGGACCGGTGCGCAGCTTGCAACCGGATTTCTGGGGTGCCTGATTTTTATCGACGATTATTTTAACTGTTTTACAGTCGGCACCGTTATGCGTCCGGTGACCGACAAACATAAAATCTCGCGGGAGAAGCTGGCTTATCTCATTGACACTACCGCCGCGCCGATTTGTATCATCGCACCGATTTCTTCCTGGGCGGCATCGGTGATTTCCTACTACCCGACCGATGGTGGAATGACCGGCATGCAGGCGTTTCTGCGGGCGATCCCCATGAATCTGTATGCTATTTTGAGCATCGTTATGGTATTTTGGCTGTGCGTGCGCAAAAACGGCGATTTCGGTCCCATGGCGGCGGCGCAGCGCCGAGCAAAGGAAAGCGGCGTGGTGACCGTTGCCGAATCCGGGGAAACGGCGCAGACATCCCAAAAGGGACGGGTGCTGGATTTGGTTTTGCCCATCGCGGCACTGATCGTTTTTTCGATTCTTTCCATGCTGTATTACGGCGGCTACTGGAACGGCGAGGGTCTCAGCCTCTTCGATGCATTTGGCGCGACGGATGCCGGGACTGCCCTCGCAATGGCGAGCATGCTTTCACTAATCGTGGCGTTTTTACTGTTCGTACCCCGCGGTCTGCTAAAGTTCCGGGAGTTTTTCCAGGGAATCATCAGCGGCATCCAGACAATGGTACCAGCCTGTGTGATTTTAACGCTTGCCTGGACCATCAGCGGCGTCTGCCGGGATTTGCTTGCTACCGGAGATTATGTGGCGGGCGTTGTGGCGACCTCCAATATGCCGGTGGTTCTGATTCCGGCCATTATGTTCGGCGTGTCCGCCATGCTTTCTTTCGCCACCGGGACCTCCTGGGGTACTTTCGGTATTCTGATTCCCATCATTGTTTCCGTTTGCGAGGCGGCGGCTCCGGAACTGACCGTTACTGCGCTGTCGGCAATTTTGGCCGGGTCGGTCTTCGGTGACCATTGTTCTCCGATTTCGGATACTACCATCATGTCCTCCACCGGCGCCGGATGCGCCCACATTGACCATGTATCCACCCAGCTGCCTTACTCACTGACCGTTGCATCGGTCTGTGTGGCGGGCTATCTGGTTGCCGGGTTCTCAGCAGGTTTGGGATTTGGCACAAGTCTGCTGATCACCGATACCGTATCCCTGGTTTTGCTGGCAGCGGTTTTGCTGATTTTGCCAAAAATCTGGAACGGCGAAAAGAAAACGACCGAAAAAGCGGCGGCGACAGCACAAGAATAAAGAAGAACCCAATCAAAAAGGACCTGGCAGCGCCAGGCCCTTTTTTCATTTCGATAAAAATCAGGATGTCGCTTCATCGGCTCCGGGGAAGATTTTCGGCAGGAGTATAAGCGCCCCGATCAGCAGCAAGAAGAAAACGCCCAGCGACAAAGGCAGATAGACCGAATATCCCCACTGGACCGTGAAGCCCGCGACCAGATAACCGACCGCCGCGCAGGAAGCAACCGTCAGCGCGTAAGGGATTTGCGTCACGACATGGCGCATCAAGTCGCATCCGGAGGAGGTGGAAGAAAGAATGACAACATCGGAAATCGGGGAAACCTGATCGCCGAATACCGACCCGGCCAGCACGGCAGACAGGGACAGGACTGCCATTTCCGGCGCCAGCGCCTCGCAGATGGTGACAACAATGGGGATCAGGATGCCGAAAGTGCCCCAGGAGGTCCCGGTGGCAAAGGCCAACAGGCCGGCGATGACCATGGCAATGGCGGGAAGCAGATGGATGGGGATCCCGCAGTCGCGTACGATTCTGGCTACATATTCCCCGGTGCCCAGATAATCCCGGCAGACGCTGCTGATACTCCAAGCCAGGGTCAGAATAACGCTGGCGCCGACCATGGATTTCACACCATCGTTAAATGCTTTGAAAAAATCTGCCATCGGCATGATCTTGCGGGGGATAAAAAGAAAGAATGCAACGATCAGCGCACCGGCGCCGCCCAAGGCCAGCGCGGTGGGCGCATCGGTGTTGCCGAAAGCCTGTACCAGGCTGAGATGTTCGCTCCAGTAACCGCCGACATAGAGCATCGCCAATACGGAAAAGACCAGCAAAGCCGCGATCGGGATAGCCAAATCCCACACCCGTCCCTTGGAAGAGGTCTCCATCCGGGTGATTTCGTTTTCCGTTTCTTCCGTTTCCAGAACACCGGTACGCTGGACTTTGCGCTCTGCCGCTGCCATGGGACCGAAATCGCCGTTTTTGCGCACGCACATCCAAAATACCATAAAAATCGTACCGATGGCGTAGAAGTTGAGCGGAGCCGCGTGTAAAAAAGCCTGCATGCCGGTAAGGCCGCCGCCTTGCGGAATATAGGACATGACAGAAGCGGCCCAGGAAGAAATCGGCGCCATAATGGCCATGGAAGCCGCCATCATGTCCACGATATAGGATATTTTTTCCCGGGAGATGCGAAACCGGTCGGTCACCGGGCGCATGACGGTGCCGCTGGTGATGCAGTTAAAATAGTCGTCCAGAAAAAGGCAGGCGGAAAATACTGCCGTTGCGGACATGGCGGCACGGCGGCTTTGAAAGCGGCTGCGCGCCCATGTGGCGTACGCGTTGGAACCGCCTGCTTTTGTAATGACTGCAACCAGTCCGCCCAGCAGGGACAAAAAGACGATCATGGCGATATTTTCGCCCAGCTTTGCGATCATGATATCCACGGCGGTAGAAAAGCATTGGACCAGACTGAGCTGGTTGCACAGCACATAGATTACCGTGCCGGATAGAATGCCGCAGGCCAGTGAAAAAATGACTTCTTTGGTAAGAATGGCAAGAACAATCGCCACAAGGGGCGGAATGACCGACCAAATCCCTACATCCTGCACAAGCACAGCCTCCTTTGCGAAAAACCAGTAAAATATCAAAAGAATGACAGGAAAATTATAACATTGGCGGCTTGCTTTGTAAACATTTCCTTGCAGGAAAAAATTCATTCTACCATTTGGCAAAAAGGGGGAACGGAGCCGTTTGTTTGTTTCTCTTTTTGGAAATCGCAGTCGGAATTTCATCGAATCTTCCATATTTTATCGCCAGGTGCGGAAAATATATTTGGGAAAGATCCATAAATCTTAGCGTTTTTTTAGCAACCCCCCTTTCTTATATAAAAATCCCCTTCTTTCTTTGCAGTTTACCATTTGTTCATAAAAAAAGGGGAGGGTTTGCATGTTTTGTTGTGAATCTTTCTTATTGTCACTTCAGTGGGCTTATGATATAGTAATTTGGGTTTCTTCTTATTTACCTATTTAAATAGGTATCTATAGGAAAATAACATTGTTGAGGTGATTGCATGTTTGTCCTGCTGTTTATTCTTTGGGTTTTGTTCAACGGGAAAATCACGCTGGAAATCTGCCTGTTCGGCATTGTGATTTCCGGAGCGATTTACCTGTTTGCCGTTAAAATGCTGGACTACGACCCGAAGAAAGAACTTCGCATTTTAAAAAAACTGGGAGGCATCTTTCATTTTCTGCTGGTGCTTTTGAGAGATATCATCAAAGCCAGCTTCCATGTGATCGGCGTGATTTTGTCTCCCAAAAAAGAAATCGACCCCAAACTGGTGTTTTTTTATACCGATTTGCAGACGGATACCGGCAGGGCGGGACTGGCCAACGCCATTACGCTGACCCCCGGTACGATTACTGTATTCTGCGAACATGAACTGTTTTGCGTCCATGCGCTGGATACGGCCAGCCAGGCGGATGTGGATGAGTCGCAGTTTATGCATTTGCTGAAAAAATTGGAGGATTAAAAGATGAAAGAGTTTACAGGTAGTTTTCTGCTGGGTTCGGCGATTCTTCTGGCGATTCTGATCTTTTTTTGTATGATCCGCGCCATCAAAGGGCCTCGCTTCACCGACCGCGTGGTAGCGGGAAATATGATCAGCACAATGATTATTGTGATTTTGGCTATCCTTTCCGTTTACCTGGAAGAACCGTTTTTGGTGGATGTGGCAATTGTATATGCCATGTTGAGCTTTATTACGGTAGTGGTACTTTGCCGGCTGGTCATTGTACGCCGCCGGGTACATGAAAGAGAGGAGCAGGAAGATGGAAAACGTTAGAATTATCGCTGGTATCATTCTGGTTGCGGTAGGGCTGTTTGTGTATATTACGGCGACCATCGGACTGTTCCGGTTCCATTATGTGCTCAACCGCATGCATGCCGCCGCTCTGGGCGATACCCTTGGCATTTTGTTTGTGCTGCTGGGACTTATGTTTTTGGTTGGATTTAATTTCCATACCCTGCGGCTTGGGCTGATTATCTGTTTTTTGTGGATGGCAAGTCCTGTGTCCAGCCATCTGCTGGCAAAAGCGGAGTTTGTAACCTTTAAACATATCAAATCCGAATGCGAGGTGGTAGAGAAATGAGACTGATTTTGGAATTGATTCTGCCCGCTTTGCTGATTGTCTGCGCTTTGGCGGTGACTTTCTCCAAACGGCTTTTGGTATCAGTTGTCATTTATACGTCGTTCAGTATTATCATGTCGGTAATCTGGGTGCTGCTGGAAAGCCCTGACCTGGCGATTACCGAAGCGGCGGTGGGCGCCGGCGTCAGCGGACTGCTGCTTATTTATACACTGAAAAAAATCCATGCGCTGAAGGGAACGAGTGATGAGTAAGATGGCGAAAATCAAGAAAGAAAAACAGACTGCCTGGCAGCGGTTCTGCGCATGGGTCAACGGCGACACTGCGGACCGGCCTTTGATGCCTGCCGACCCACCCGCCCCCAGAAAAACCAAAACGGACAAAAATAAAAAACAGAAGACCGTTTCTTCCCGCAAAGAAGGGATTGAATTAAACCGCTTCGGCTCTATTTACCGCATCTGCGCGGTACTGATCGGTGTGGCGGTTGTTACGGTGCTGATGGTCACCGTGCTGCAGCTGCCGCTGTTCGGAAGCCCTGACAACCCTGCGGTCAACGAAGTGGTAGAGCGCTATGTAGAAAAAGGCTTGGAGGAAACCGGCGCGGTCAACATGGTAGCCGGCATGATTCTGGACTACCGGGCTTTCGATACGTTCGGTGAATCCTCGGTATTGTTTCTCGCGGTTACCTGCGTGACCATGCTTTTGATGCGGGATAAAAACAACACCAGCAAAGACGAAGATTTGCTCACGGCCCGGGAGCACGTGATCGAGGGATATGAAGAGGACATTATCCTGACTAAAATTGCCCGTCTGCTGATTCCCTGCGCACTGGTTTACGGTATTTATGTGGTGCTCAACGGACACATTTCGCCCGGAGGAGGATTTTCCGGCGGAACGATCATGGGATCGGCGCTGATTTTGTTCGCGGTTTCCTTTGGTATGATCCGGATGAGCCGGTTCTTTACCTATGCCACATTCAAAAAAGTGACCTCTTGCGCGCTGCTGGTTTACGCGGCGTCGAAGGCCTATTCGTTCTTTACCGGCGCCAACCATCTGGAATCTCACATCCCGCTGGGTACGCCGGGCGCCATTTTGAGTTCCGGTCTGATTCTGATTTTGGATATCTGCGTTGGCATTGTGGTGGCCTGCACCATGTACGGCTTCTATGCGCTGTTCACAAAGGGGGAGTTGTAATGGAACATCTGCTGATCAATCATTATGAGACGGCAGCGGTCATTCTGTTCGGCATTGGGTTTCTGAACCTTCTTCTGCAGAATAATCTCGTGAAAAAGGTCATCGGTTTCGGGATTATGGATAGTGCCGTCTATCTGTTTTTGGCTTCGCAGGGATACATCGTCGGCCGCCTTGCCCCGATCCTGGTAGGAGAGGTCGCCAACGCGGCGGATTATATCAATCCCATCCCCGCCGGACTGGTGCTCACCGGAATCGTCGTATCGGTGAGTGTTACGGCTTTTTCGCTGGCTTTGATCCAGCGCCTGTATCAAAAATATAAAACGGTCAACTTTGACGAAATCGTCCAGCTGGCCAGACAAAAGGGAGATGAATAACCGGTGCCTTTTATCTATAACTTTCCATTTTTCAGCATTTTTATCTGCATGATCTCCGGTATTGTCACTCCGCTTTTGAAAAACGGAAAATGGGCATACCGCCTGAGCTTATTCGCTTCCGGCGCGGGATTTGTGCTGTCCGGCATCCTGCTGGGCCGGATCGGACCCAATAACGAAAGCTTCAGCTTTATGATGGGCCATTTCCCGGCTCCTTGGGGAAATGAACTGTCGGTTGGCCCTCTGGAAGCGGTTTTGGCTACCACCGTCTGCCTGGTCATGCTGATGGCCTTGCTGGGCGGCAGCCGGGATATTTTTGAAGACGTTCTGCCGGAAAAACAAAAACTGTATTTCATCATGATGGATGAGATCCTGGCGGCGTTGCTGGCGCTGACTTATACCAACGATATCTTTACGGCGTATGTATTTATCGAAATCAGCACCATTGCGGCTTGCGCTATCGTTATGGCAAAGGATAGTTCCGACACGATGGTCGCCACCATGCGGTATTTGATCATGAGCCTTCTGGGTTCCGGCCTGGTTCTCATTGGCATTGTCCTTTTGTACTGCATCACCGGGCATCTGCTTTTCCCGAATCTGCAGCTGCGGGTGCTGGATCTGGCCTCCACCGGGCAGTACACCATGCCGCTGACCGTAGTTGTCGGCCTGATTGTTATGGGACTCGGCATCAAAAGCGCCATGTTCCCGTTTCATCTGTGGCTGCCTCCGGCACATGGCTCCGCAACGACCGCTTCCAGTTCGGTGCTGTCCGGCCTGGTAGTCAAAGGATACATTATTTTGATGATTCGGCTATTTTATAAGGTGTTCACCATTGAAGTGATTCGTGAGCTGCGTGTCACAAATATGATTTTCCTGTTCGGATTGGCGGGTATGATCATCGGCTCGGTGGGAGCGATCAAGGAAGGGCACATCAAGCGGATGCTGGCTTATTCTTCGGTAGCGCAGCTGGGTTATGTCTTTATGGGTATCGGCCTTGGTACCGATATCGGCATCGTAGCGGCTTGTTTTCAGATCCTGGTGCATGCCTGCACCAAACCGATGCTCTTTAGCTGCGCCAGCGCGCTGAGCGCCGGCCGCCATCATAACAAGAAGCTGCATGCGCTGCGGGGCGCCGCTTATGAAAATAAGCTGGCCGGCGTTGGATTTACCGTCGGCGCGTTGTCCATGATCGGTATCCCCCTGTTTGCGGGCTTCGCTGCCAAGGTGCTTTTCGCGAGCGCGACCATGGCACAGCCGGTGAAAATGTGGATGACCCTGTTAACGCTGGCGCTGTCCACGGTGCTGAACGCATTGTATTATATTCCCGCCGTGACCGTATTGTGGTCGCGCCCGGAGGAGGGCGAGGCAGGGGAAAAGGTTCTTGTTCATCCGGCGTTTGCGGTTTCCACCGTGGTATTTATCACGGCGGTATTTTTCCTGGGAATCTGCTATCAGCCGGTTGTAACGCTCATCCAAAATGGACTTGCGCTTTTGTAATATCCCGATAAAGAGGTGACAAATTCGTGTTTCAAAGTATCGTCCTTTTACTGCCCATTCTGCTGCCTCTCATCGGTGGACTGGCAGTATTTTGTCTGCACGGCGCCAAGACCCGCCGGATCGCGGTGTCTGCCGTTGTGCTTTGTACCTTGGCTTCAGCGGTAGGCGTCAGCTTTTTACCGGACCTTTCTCTGCGCATTTGGGAGCTGGGCGGAAGCATCGCCATTTACCTGCGGCTGGATGCCATGAGCAGGTTCTTCCTGTGTTTGGTATCGGGCATCTGGACGCTGGTAGCGTTTTTCGCTTTCGAATATATGCAGCATGAGGGAAAGGAAGAGCGCTTTTTCGGCTTTTACACCATGACCCTCGGAATCCTGATGGGCCTTGGATTGGCGGGAAACCTGCTGACCCTGTACATGTTTTATGAAATGATGACCCTCATCACTGTTCCGCTGGTCATCCATACCGGCAGCCGGGAGGCGGTGGCAGCCGGTTTTAAATATCTGGGCTACTCCACTTTCGGCGCGGGGCTGGCACTGATTGGATTTTTCTTCCTGAACCGATATTGCACGACTACCGAGTTTGCGGCAGGCGGTACGTTGGATTTGGGCCTTGCGGCGGGCAATGAAAACCTGCTGCTGGCCGTTTGGCTTATGATGATGATCGGCTTCGGCTGCAAAGCGGGCATGATGCCGCTGCAGTCCTGGCTGCCCACAGCCCATCCGGTGGCGCCGGCGCCGGCTTCCGCTGTTTTGTCCGGCATCATTACCAAAGCAGGCGTTCTGGCTATTATCCGGGTGACCTTCTATCTGTTCGGCGCGGATTTTTTGCGGGGCAGCTGGGCGCAGACGACCCTCTTGTGTCTGGCGCTGGCAACGGTGTTTGCCGGTTCGATGCTGGCTTATAAAGAGAAAGTGTTTAAAAAGCGTTTGGCGTATTCTACTGTCAGCCAGGTTTCCTATGTACTGTTCGGCCTGTTTTTGTTAAACAGCGTTGGCTTTACCGGCGCACTTTTGCAGGTGGTGTTCCACGCTCTGGTCAAAAACCTTCTGTTCCTTGCGGCGGGCGCGGTAATTTATAAAACCGGTAAGACCGATGTGCGGGAACTTTCCGGTATCGGCAAACAGATGCCAATTGTCATCTGGTGCTTCGCTTTTGGCGCTTTGTCGCTCATCGGCATCCCGCCGACAGCGGGGTTTGTGAGCAAGTGGTATCTGGCGCAGGGCGGCATTTCCGAATATGGCGCGCTTGGCATCGCGGGGGCGGCAATTTTGCTGGTCAGCGCCCTTCTGACCGCCGGATATCTGCTTCCCATTGTGACCCGCGGCTTTTTCCCGGGCAGGGATTTTGACTACGCAAATCTGGAGAAAAAAGAACCGTCGCGCTATATGACGGTGCCGCTGGTCATCCTGGCGGTGCTGGCGGTGCTGCTGGGTGTTTTCCCAGGCGGTTTGACACAGTTTATCGGCGGAATTTCCGCTGTGCTATTTTAATGTGGGGAGGGGAAGCTTGTGCCTGTTTGGATGTTATGTCTGCCGGTGTTATTTCCGATTTTGGCCGGCGCGGTGATGCTGGCCCGTCCCATTGAGGACCGGAAAAAACGGCAGATCTATGTAGCCGGCGCCGTGATCATCAACGCCGTGCTGGCGCTGTCGGTGCTGATCTGGACGCCGGATGGCGTTTTGACCCTGATCCGCTTTTCCGATACCATGCAGATCGCGCTGCAGATCGACGGAGCGGGTCGGGTGTTCGGGATTCTGGTATCGCTTTTGTGGCCGCTGACCACTTTCTATTCTTTCGAGTATATGAAGCATGAGGGCAGGGAAAACAAGTTTTTCGGCTTTTTTACCATGACCTTTGGCGTGATTGTGGGCGTGGCCTTCGCAGATAACTTTTTAACGCTTTATCTGTTTTATGAATTGCTGACCTTGGCGACCTTGCCGCTGGTCATGCATTCCATGGACGGAAAAGCCAGGTACGCCGGAAAAAAATATTTGATTTATTCGTTATCCGGCGCGGCATTTGCCTTTATTGCCATGATTTTCCTGTTGAACTATGGCTCTACGCTGGATTTCACCTTCGGCGGGGTATTGGACCCGTCCCGGGCAAATGGGCATGAAACGCTGTTGCGGACCGTATTTGTGCTGGGATTTTTCGGCTTTGGTGTAAAAGCGGCGATTTTCCCGTTCCACGGCTGGCTGCCGGACGCTTCGGTTGCCCCTACGCCGGTTTCTGCCCTGCTACATGCGGTGGCGGTGGTCAAAGCGGGCGTTTTCGCCGTCATTCGGCTGACCTACTATGGCTTTGGCTGTGATTTTCTGCGGGGCAGCTGGGCGCAAATGGCAGTGATGGCGATGACCATCGTGACCATTGTATACGGTTCGGCGATGGCGCTGCGCACGCCGCATTTAAAACGGCGGCTGGCCTATTCTACCGTCAGCAATCTGTCTTACATTCTGTTTTCTGTCACGCTGATGACGCCGGCGGGCTTGGTTGGCGGCCTGTCCCATATGGTGTTCCATGCGGTGATCAAGATCACGCTGTTCTTCTGTGCCGGTGCGATCATTTATAAAACCCACCGGGAATACGTTTACCAGCTGGACGGTTTTGGCCGTGCCATGCCGGTGACAATGGCGGCGTTTACCATCGCTTCGCTGGGCTTGATGGGGATTCCGCCTCTGGCAGGCTTTGTCAGTAAGTGGAATATCGCCACCGCCGCGGTGGAAGCAGGAACGCCTTTGGCTTACGCTGGCGTAGCCGCTTTGATTGTTTCGGCTCTTCTGACCGCGCTGTATCTGATGGCGGTGATCCTGCGGGCTTATTTCCCGACCAAAGGTTTTTCGCCGGATTCGGTCAAAGAGGTAGAGGACCCCAACCGGCTGATGACAGTGCCGTTGATCGTGCTGAGCGTCGCGTCCGTTTTGTTGGGATTGTGTGCTTCTCCTTTGATTGCGGTATTTGAACAGATTGCGGCCGGTTTGCTGTAACGACCGGAACCATTGAAGTTGGGAGTGAGAAAATGGGCGGTTTTTTATTGATTTTTCTGGTTTTGTTTCCAATGGCCGGCGCAGTCGCCGGGTACCTGACAGGGAGAAAAAGCAAATCCGCGCGGGACTGGCTGGTGCTGGGAGTTACGGTAATTGAATTGCTGGGAACGCTGCTGCTTTTGTACTTCCCGGGTTCGTCTGTCCGGCTGGACGGGATCTGCGGATTAGGGCTTCGCTTTGAAGCGGATGGATTCCGGATGGTCATGGCCCTGTTGACATCGGTGGTCTGGATGATGACGACTTTGCCGTCGAGATCTTATTTTGCCCACGCGCGCAACCGCAACCGGTATTACCTGTTTTTGTTGCTGGCGTTGGGGGCCACGATGGGGATTTTCCTGTCCGGAGATTTATATACGACCTTTATCTTTTTTGAAATGATGTCCTTTGCCTCTTATGTCTGGGTGGTGCAGGAAGAAACACCGGAGGCAATCAAGGCCTCCCGCAGCTACCTGACCATCGGCGTTCTGGGCGGGCTGGTTACGCTGATGGGTGTATTCCTTTTGTACCATCTGGTGGGCACCCTCGATTTTGATGCCCTGCGCAGCGCCTGTGCATCGGTGGAAGACCGCCGGCTTTTGTACGCGGCGGGCGGCTGCATTCTGTTCGGATTTGCGGCCAAAGCAGGCATGTTCCCGCTGCATTTCTGGATGCCCCGTTCTTATACGGCGGCTCCCGCGCCGGCTACGGCAATTTTGTCTGCCGTATTGAGTAAAGCGGGCATTTTCGGCGTTTTGATCGTATCCTGCGACGTGTTTTACCGGGATGCGGATTGGGGAATGCTGATTCTGATTTTAGGCGTTGTCACCATGCTGCTGGGTGCGATTTTGGGCCTTTTTTCAGTCAACCTCAAACGGACGCTGGCCTGTTCGTCCATGTCCCAGATCGGTTTTATTCTGGTTGGTGTGGGCATGCAGGGCCTGCTGGGGGCGCAAAACCAGCTGGCTGTGTACGGCACGGTACTGCATATGATCAACCACTCGCTGATCAAGCTGATTTTGTTCATTATTGCCGGAGTTATTTTTACCCAGACAGGTTCTCTGGAGCTCAATGAAATCCGCGGTTGGGGCAGAGGAAAACCGCTTTTGATGGTTTGCTTTTTGATGGCGGCGGTAGGCGTCGGCGGTATTCCGCTGTGGAGCGGCTACATCAGTAAAACGCTGCTGCATGAAAGCATTGTAGAATACATCGAAGTGTTGGCCGCGCAGGGCGGCGCCGGTTTCATGCGGACGGTGGAATGGCTGTTTTTGATTGCCGGCGGCATGACGCTTGCTTATATGACCAAACTGTTTGTCGCTGTGTTTATTGAGAAAAAGCCCGAAGCAGGGAAACCGGAAAAAAACGTTTATATGGATAAGCCGACCTCGGCGGTCCTGACGGTATGCGGCTTGACGCTGTTGCTGTTTGGCTTGCTTGCCCATGACACCATGGATAAAATTGCGGAGATATCCCTTTCTTTTCTGGGCGGAGAAGAATTGGAGCATGCGGTACGGTATTTCTCCTGGGCCAACCTGCAGGGCGCTTTGATCTCTCTTATCATAGGCACGGTGCTGTATTTTGGTGTGGTGCGGCTTTTGTTGATGAAAAAAGACGCGCATGGCGTTCGGGTCTATGTGGATCGTTGGCCCAGCTGGGCGGATCTGGAGAAGCTTGTATACCGGCCTCTGCTGCAGGGACTGGCCTTTGTGGGCGCTTTCTGTTCCCGCACCGTTGCTTCGCTGGCGGATTGGATCATCGAGCTGGTCAATCGCCTGTTCTACAAAAAAGCGCCTCAAACGGTGGAACCAAAAACCAACGAGCAGTTTGGCGCTTATTCCGATAAGCCGGTACGTCGTGGTATCGTAGGAGAAACGCTGGCTTATGAACTGCTTTTATATGGCATCGGCGTGGTTGCCACATTGTTGTATCTGCTGCTGCAATAATCGCGGCGCGTTGCCCGGTATGGAGAGGAAAAGGCCGCATGGATGTTTGTCCATGCGGCCTTTTCAAAATTTTGGTCCGAATCGATAGGAGCTGGAGAGACCCCCTCCGGCTTTTTCCAATTGTTTTTCCGGATACAGCATCACACAAAACCCAAGAAAGAAAGCGTTGCCTTAGGCTTTTTTATGGTGTATGCTAAAGAAGACAGAAAAAGGGGGAAGCAGGTTGGAACAGGAAATTTGTGCGTTTACCGGACATCGTCCCGGGCATTTTCCCTTTGGCCATCAAGAAGAGCATCCGGATTGTGTCCACTTAAAAAATGCCATTGGAAAAACGATTGCGGTCCTGGCCGAGCGGGGTGTGACTACGTTTATCAGCGGGATGGCGCAGGGAGTGGATCTGTGGGCAGCGCGGGAAGTATTGCGGCAAAAAGAGGAAAATCCGGCGATCCGGCTGATCGCGGTGCAGCCTTGTACGGATCAGGCGCGGAATTGGCCGATGGAGGCTCGAAAGGAATATGACGATATTTTGGCATGTTCTGATGAGCGGATCTGCCTGCACGACCGTTACACGCCTTATTGCATGATGGAACGAAACCGCTGGATGGTGGACCATGCGGGGCTTCTGCTTGCTGTATACGACGGAAGCAAAAGCGGAGGGACTGCTGCCACCGTACAGTATGCGCAGACAAAAAAACGGGAGATTTGGTTTTTGGATCCGAATACACTGCAATTGGTTGCACTGACGCCGCCGGAAGAAGATCAGCTTTCGTTTTGAAGATGCAGGTATGATGAAAACCCCGGGAAAAGCAATAAGTGCTTTTCCCGGGGTTATAATTTAAAGATTTTATCGGGAATTGCCGTTTAGCCCTGCAAAAATCCCCGGATGATCCGCTCTTCGGCTTCTTCCTCGGTCAGGCCCAATGTGCGAAGCTTAATGATCTGCTCTCCGGCGATTTTGCCGATGGCCGCCTCATGAATCAAGGAAGCGTCGATGTGTCCGGCGAACAGTTCCGGCGCCGCGTTGACTTTGCCGGAACCGACCAGGATCGCGTCACATTCGGAATGGCCGGTACACCGGTTATTGCCCAGAATACGGGAGTGGTACTTCTGATGGGAATTTCCTTTGGCAACCGATCGGGATATCAGGTCTACCGATGCGTCAGCTCCGTCGATCGAGACTGAAAAATCGGTTTTGGCGGTCTGTTCCCCTTCGGTGAGGATGCTCTCGTGGATGATCAGCCGCGCTCGGTCCGCCAGCTGCGCGGTGGTTTTGCGGTCGGTGCGGTCCACGCCGCCAATCTGTACGGTGTCCATTTCCAGTACCGCATCCTCCGCGAGATAGATGTCGCTGACCGGGTCGATGCGGCGGCTCCCCGTTCCGGTACCGGTGCCGACATGTTTTTCCTGATAAAGCACATGAGCGCCTTTTTCCACAAAAAAGCGGTGGATGCCGTTGTGGCGGGCTTCCTCCTCACCGTCGGAATGGACGCCGCAGCCGGCTACGATGGTGACATCGGCCCCCTCACCCACGTAGAAATCATTGTAAACCAGATCGTTGACATCGCTGTGGGTCACGCAGGCGGGAATATAGACGGTTTCCTTTTGCGTCCCGGGCAAAATGCGGATGACAAGGCCCGGCGCGCCCTCTTTGTTTTCGATTCGGATATGCTCGGAAGATTGCCTCCCGGCGCAGGCGCCGTCTTCCCGAATGTTGTAAGCGCCGTCGAATACGCCTTTCCAGTCAGAAACAAGACCCAGCAGGGTTTGTGTAATCTTATTCATACATTGGACCTCCTTCCAGCGGGCAGCGTCTCGCTTTTTCCTCTCCCAGCAGCGTGGGGAGAATCGTTTCCCGCGGGCCGGCGGACCGGACTTCCCCGTCGGCGATGACAATGATCTCATCGGCGATTTGCAAAATGCGCTCCTGGTGGGAGATGATCAAAGCGGAACTGCGCTTTCTGGTTTTGATGCGCTGGAAAACATCGATCAGACCGGAAAAACTCCAGAGGTCGATCCCTGCCTCCGGTTCGTCGAAAATCAAAAGTCCGGCGTCTTTCCGAGCCAGAACAGTGGCGATTTCAATGCGCTTGCTCTCGCCGCCGGAGAGACTGGCGTCCACCTGGCGGCCGGTGTAATCCTGGGCGCAAAGGCCGACCTGACCCAAAATCGCGCACAGTTCCTGCTCCGAAAGGCTGCCGCCTGCCGACAGCTCCAAAAGATCACGCACCGAGAGGCCCTTAAATCGAACCGGCTGCTGAAATGCGTAGGCGACGCCCTTTTTGGCACGCTGTGTGATATCCAGTCCGGTAATATCTTCTCCATCCAGTAAAATGCGTCCGGAAACCGGCTTTTCCAGACCGGCGATCAGCTTGGCAAGCGAGGTTTTTCCGCCGCCGTTGGGGCCGGTAACAACGGCTAGTTTACCGTCGGGAACGGTCAGCGTAATATCTTTTAAAATTGGCTCACCATCCGGCAGATTCCAAGCGAGATGCTCCAGTGCAAGCATGTGGTTTGTCTCCTTTTTCCTTTTCTTTCGAGCGGGTGTTTCTTTGGCGAAGACCGCGGAAAGCCGCTTTTCGTTTTGCCTCAAAATCTCCTAGCCATATACTATGATATAGCGCCCCCTTTGTCAAGGCGCCGACAGCGTTTCGGCAGCAAACCGGGAAAGCGCATAGAACCGCGACGGTTTTTTCGTATATTTTGGGCAGGAAGACAGAAAAGATGCAAAATTTTTACGAAAAACAGCCTGCAGGATGAAATCCCGCCGGCTGTTTTTTCTCAGGGGGCAGTCTATTCTTCAATCAGCTGTAATTCCTCTTCCGATACCGTTTTGATTTCTTTTTTGTTCATGATGTCATACATGGCCGGAACAACAAACAGCGTCATCAGTGTCGCGTACAAAAGGCCGCCGATGCAGACGATAGCCACCGGCTGCATCATCTGCGCGCCGGTTCCCATTCCCAAAGCCATAGTGGACAGGCCAAGGACTGTGGTCAGGGTAGTCATCAAAATCGGGCGCAGACGGGTGGAACCCGCTTCCGCCAGCGCGTCGCGTTTGGAAACGCCCTGGGCGCGCAGCTGATTGACATAGTCGATCAGTACAATACCGTTGTTCACGATAATGCCGGCCAGCATCACGAATCCGATCATAGAGATGACGCTGACCTCCATGCCGCAGAATATCAGGCCCAACAAACCGCCGGTAAAGGCCAGCGGGATGGTGAACAGCACGATGAAAGGCGATTTCAGCGACTGGAATTGGGCGACCATAATCAGATAGATAAAGGCCACTGCCATCAAAAGCATTTTCAACAGTTCCGTAATAGATTCCATAATGGTTTCGTTTTCACCGGCAAATTCAATGGAAAAACCGGATGGGAGCGAATAATCAGCCAACGCCTTTTGAGCGTCCGCGGAAACCAGGCTGACGTTATAGCCATCTCGAAGGGAAGCGGAAATCGTCAGGTAGCGGCGCTGGGCGTTCCGCCGGATGGAACTCAGGGACTGCGTGTCGGTAAAAGAGGCAATGTCCTTTAGCAGGACCTGTTTTTCTTCCCCTTCGCTATCCTTTACCGCAAACGCGTAGTTTTCGATTTCGTCCCGGCTGGTTTTTGCTGCCGAGCCGTCTATAATGACGACACTAATATCGCTGTTATCCAGGTTCAGGGTAGTGGAGGTTGTTTCGCTTTTCATAGCGGAGGCAATCTGCGTATATACCTGCGCAACCGTCAGGCCGTGTTCCATTGCCTTTTGTTTATCAACGGTGATGCGGAGTTCGGGCGTAGCGTCGCCGATACCGTCGTCCACCTCGGCGATCCCATCCACCTTTGATAGAATCGAGGCAATATCGCGGGCAGAAGACTGCAGCTGATCCAGATCATCTCCGTAAAGATTCACGCTCACCCCGGAACCGCTCATAGCGGTCATCATGGTGCTCATGTCGGAAGAACCGGATACGGTAATTTCCCCCTCCAGGCCTTCGCAAGCGTCCTTGATTTGCCCGGCGAGTTTTTGGATAGAAACAGAGGTATCGTCTTCCAGCAGAATATACATGCTGACGCTGGTTACGTCTTCGGTTGATCCTCCCAGGCCCAGCATGCTGCTTGTGCCGCCGGAAAGCATGGCGCCGACCGTTTTTACGCCCTCCATCTCACTGATCCGGTCAATAATTTCGTCAGAGACCCGGGCCGTTTGCTCCAGCGTGGCGTCTTCCGGCATTTGCAGCTCCAGGCTGATCTGGGCGCTGTCCATGTTGGGCATGAAAGAAAATCCCCGGCTCATGGCCCAGACGAAGCTGACCGCCAGCAAAGCCAGCGAACCGGACAGGACGACCCATTTTTTCCCAAGTGTCCACCGCAGGGCTTTTTCGTATCCTTTTTGAAGCTTATCGAACCATTTATGCTCTTTCGGATTGTTTTTTCGCAGGGTCCGCTGCGCCACAGCGGGAATCACTGTCAGTGATACAATCAGGCTGGCCAGCAAAGAGTAGGCGATGGTAAGCGCCATATCAGTAAACAGCTGACGGGTAATGCCTTCGACAAAAACGATAGGAAGAAACACGCAGACGGTGGTCAGGGTGGAGGAAGTGACCGCCGCAGCTACCTGCGACGCACCGGATACCGCCGCCTGGGTGGCAGAGTAGCCCTTTCCCCGCAGCCGGTAGATGTTTTCGATTACCACAACCGAGTTGTCCACCAGCATGCCAACGCCGACCGCAAGGCCCGACAGGGAGATCATGTTCAGCGTAACACCGGAGAAATACATCAGCACAATGGCGAAGATGACGCTGACCGGAATGGAAATGGCGATGATGAAAGTAGGTTTGATGTCTTTTAAGAAGAAAAACAGGATGATGACAGCCAGCATGGCGCCCAAAGCCAGGTTTTCCAATACAGAATTGACGATCATATGAATGTAGTCGCCTTGGCTCATCAAAGAAGTGAAGTGGAGCCCCTCGTATTTGTCTGCGAGCTGGTCAAAGCGCTTTTGCAGATTTTCGGTTACTTCGGCGGTGGCGTAGTTGGATTGTTTGCTGAAAGAAAGGATGATGCCATCGTTTTTCCCCATTTTCGCATAGGTTTCAGCGGCATTGTCCGAAAGAAAGATATCCGCCACATCCCGCAGGTAAACGGGATCCATTCCCTCAATTCCGGGATCGAACAGGAGCAGATTCTGCATTTCCTCCAAACCGGAGATCTTGTCGCCCACCCGTACCAGGTAATCCACGCCGTTTTCGGTTATGTATCCGGCAGGCATTGAGAAATTCTGGGCAGTCAGAATCTGGGAGACCATGTTCATCGTCAGCGTGTCGCCCACATCGGTATTCTCCGCCTCAGCGCGGGCGTCATCCAGCTGCTGCTGGGCAGAGTCCAAAGAAGTCTCGCCCACCAGAATCTTGACCAGCGCGTTATAAATCTCCCATTCCGCGCCGGCCTTTTTTTCGTTCATCTGGCCAACCGCTTCTTCCAGGGAAATCTTGCCCTGCGCCAGTTCATCCTGGGTATCTTCCAGATATTCGATGGTGTCCTCTATCTCGGAGATGCTTTTATCCAGCGCTGCGGCCGCAGTGCGCACAGATTGGCGGTCCAGTCCCATCTCTTCCAAGGCGGCGTCGATTTGCTCCAGCGCGATTTTTACCTGATGATATTCCAAGCTGGAGGTGATTTGGGCGATGGCCGCGTTTTTTTCTTCCTGGGTCAGGTCGTCCCGAGCCTCAATCGCTGCGATCTGTGCGTCAAAAGCGGCCTCCGCCGCCTCCAGTTGGTCCAAAGCGGCAATGAGCTGGTCCATTTCCTGTTTCTGTTTTTTTAGTTCGGGCAACTGCTCATCCGCTTGTTCCAACGCCATAGAGATGGCCATATCGGCGGTGTCCAGCTGCGCTTTGCCGGAATAGATTTCGCTTTCCGCCTTGCCCATTTCCTCCCGCAGCGTTTCGTGGCCGCTTTGCAGCTGCTGCTTTCCGTTTTCCAGTTCTGATTTTGCGTCAGCCAATTCCGCGTCGGCTTTATCAAATTTATCTCCCAGCGCGGCCTGCATTTTTTCATTGACCGCATCGATCTTTTCCTGGGAAAGCAGGACGTTTATCTGCTTTTCAACCATGCCGCTGGTCGAAATGCTGGCAACGCCGGATACCCCTTCCAGCTTGTTCATTAACGTATCGTTCAAAAAGCTGGTCAGTTCGATGGTATCCGCTCCGTCCAAATCGACAGCTGCGACCATGACCGGGAGAATATTCGGGTTGATTTTCATCAGATAGGGGGTTCCTATCGTTTCGGGCCAAGCTCCTTCTATCATGGAAATTTTTTCCCGGATATCAACGGAAATGGCATCCATGTTGGCGTTATCGTTAAATTCCAAAAAAATCATAGAATAGTTTTCGCCGGATTGAGAAGTAACCGTATTGATATTTTCCAATGTTGCCATAGACTGTTCCAATGGCTTGGTGACAACAGACTCAACCTCTTCGGGGGAAGCGCCGGGATAGGGGGTCATCAGCACCGCCATAGGGAAGTCCATGTTTGGCAGAAGATCAGGTGTCATGCTGGTAAAAGATACAACCCCTAAAATCAAAACCAGAACGACCGCCACAAAAACGGTCATTGGCTTTTTGACACTGAATTTGGCTAGCATGCGGATTCCTCCTGTTTCGGGTCCATCCCGCGCCGTAGGATAGCGATTTTATTTTGAAAACTTGCGGCGATTTCTGCTTTTCGCTCCGGTTCGGCAAACAGCTCCACCACGGACGATTTCAGCAGGCTGATTAAAATATCGGCACAGTCGAATGCGTCCTCTTTTTTCCGAAGATCCCACAAAGAAAGATCAAGATGTGTGATAAGTCTGTCGAGTTTTTCCTGACATGGCAGAAGTGGAAAGCGGGCGGCGCCGTCTTCTCTGATTTTCATGCCGCTGAGCAGATTGCGGTACAGCAAGCACAGATCGGTTTGACTGGAAACGCGGCAGAGAAGAGCGAAAATATCCTGAACCAGCGCGAAAGGGTTTCCGTTGTGACGGATAAGGCTGTCTTTCACGATTTCCTCCATTTTTTGTATCATATCACCCAGAATCATCCGGATCATATCGTCTTTATCAGAGAAATATTGATAAAAGCTTCCCCGTGGAATTTCCGCTTTTTGAATGATTTGGTTGATGGAAATCTCTTCATATGGAACACGAAGAAGCTCTTGGCGGATGGCGTCTGTCAGCTTTTTTCGTTTGGCTTCCGGAAGATGATAAAAAGTACTGGTCGGCATAAAAATCTCCTTTTGTGACAGGGTGTCATAAAAACAGTTTTTATTATATCGAAAGGGGAAAGGGAACACAATGAACATTTTGTAAATAGAAAGAGAAAATTTTGCTGTTAAAAAAGAAGTACCCCAAAAGGTGTACAGCAAAAGAAAAACCGGGGAACAGACTTATTGTCTGTTCCCCGGCTGCCGATATTTTACCAACGCTTTTCTCAGGCGTTGCGGATGGCTTCGTCGATGGCGCGGGCAGCCTGCTTGCCGGCGCCCATGGCCAGGATGACCGTCGCCGCTCCCGTCACTGCGTCGCCGCCGGCCCAAACACCATCCCGGCTGGTCTTGCCGCTTTCTCCCTCTGTTACCAGGCAGCCGTGCCGGT
>ODAI010025030.1_pt1 | contig 94179 bp, 79 predicted proteins | sample 1539321 | NCBI WGS metagenome assembly ODAI01 (sample SAMN02144231, study PRJEB22623) | gut metagenome | biome: sheep rumen | host: Ovis aries | place: New Zealand | reverse complement strand
TTCACCACATCGAAGGTCTGCTTCATAACCGAAGGCACATTAGCAGAGATGCCAGACACCTCACCACCAGTAGTACCATAGATCTTAACATCTTTGATAGTAGACATCGGCTTAGCGATGTTTTCAGCAACCTGAGGCAATACCTTTTCGTTCATCTTAGTGAGCATGTCGATGACAGCCACCTTACCGTAACGTTCGTAAGCCTCAGCCTTCTTCTGCATAGCTTCCGCCTCGGCCTGACCTTTAGCCAGGATACCGGCAGCTTCAGCCTCGAGGTTAGCCTGAACGGCAGCAGCTTCGGCACGACCTTTAGCCTCGATACCGGCAGCTTCTTGCAAAGCCGCATACTTGGCAGCATCGGCCTTCGCCTTAACGGCTCTAGCCTCCTGTTCAGCAGTGTAAGCCTTAGCGTCGGCCTCTTGCTGGGCCATATAGTTCTTAGCCTCAGCATCGCGTTTCTGCTTCTCCAACGAAGCCTGAGCGTCAATCTCGGTCTGGTACTTGTCGGCATCGGCTTGTGCATTAACCTTCGCCTTCAATTCGTTTTCAGAGATCTTAATAGCCTCAGCAGAGAGGATCTGCTCACGCTTAGTCTGTTCGATACGGGCATCGACCGTCTTGATATTGATGGTCTTCAGCTGTTCCTGCTTCTCAATCTCATAAGCGGCATCGGCCTCAGCCTTCTTTGTGTCGGAAACACGTTTCAAGTCAGCCTGTTTGATAGCCAATTCGTTGTTACGCTCAGAGATTTCAGTTTCAGTACGTACACGAACATCGTTAGCCTCCTTCTTAGCCTCAGATTCAGCGATAGCGATATCACGTTCAGCATTAGCCTTGGTAATAGCAGCATCCTTACGAATCTTAAAGGTGTTATCAGCACCGAGGTTCTCAATCAGTTTATTACCGTCGGTAATATTCTGGATGTTACAAGAAATAACTTGAAGACCAAGTTTTTCCATATCTTTGGCAGCTTTCAACTTAATTTCGTCAGAGAACTTGTCTCGGTCGGTAATTAAGTTTTGAAGAGTGATAGCACCAACGACCTCACGCATATTACCCTCGAGCGAGTTCTTAATCTCATTAGCGATCTGTTCAGAACTCATATTCAAGAAGTTCTTAGCCGCCAAACGAGTACCTTCAGGATCAGGTAACACGCTCACTTTACAAACTGCATCGACCATTACGTCGATGAAATCGTGGGTAGGAACAGGAATAGATGTTTTCACATCGACAGTCACCTGACCCAGATAGACCTTATCCAAACGCTCCAAGAAAGGGACCTTGAATCCACCGGTTCCAATCAACACCCTCGGATTGGCCCTGAAACCAGAAAGAACATAAGCCACTGAAGGTGGAGCTTGAACATAAAGAACTTTGATTAATACAATCAAAAGTACAATGGCAACAACTGCCGCAACAATTAGAAATTCAGTTTCCATAAGTATAAAAGTTTTTTGTTTGAATCAAAGATAGAAAAAAAACGGGTGACTGATACAAGTTGCAAGGTTGCAACTTCAACAAACCTCCTATATATATAAGAGCCTCCACCTTACTTCACCTGAATGCGCACACTGCCGGTATTAGAAAGGAACTCTGGCGCATAGAGACACTGAACAGTAGTAATACCATTAGAGAAACGTCCCTTGTTGGTGACAAAGAGCGGATATTCGAAGACGTAAGTGCCTTTCGACAGATGTTCGAAGAAATAATACATCGCGGCATCTTTAGCCGACTGGTAATAGCCCGTACCCTCGCTATAACGGTAGCCGGAAATTTGCTGTAAAGGTTCCAGGCAACTAGCCCGCTGGTCTTTGAGGGAGACATATTCCAAATCGCGGTCGGTACGGAGCACCAACCTGACCACCAGTTTGTCGCCCACCTTCAAATGGGTATTGTTAGAGACCTCACTCAAAACTTCCTTACCATTTTTCACGGTATTCAGCATCACCGTCTTTTCGACGTGCAGGCCAGTTTTATTAGCCAACACCTTATCGATGTCTTCCTCGAACTGCCAATAGAGAGCCCCCCACGCAAGATTATCGCCCTCGGCACTTTCCAGTTGCAATTTTCCCATTTCAGGCTTCACCCCGTCACCAGGCACAACCACCGAGAAATAGCCCGTACCGACTTCCGTCTTTTCGGGTTTGACCGTTTTACCCGCCATCTTAACCGTAATCTTGTTTTCGTGACTAATCCAATCAGAGCCATTAAGTAGCAACACATTCAAGGCATCGACATTAGCGATAACGTTATCCCAGTTTTGCGTACGTTTCTGGTTGAGCAGCCAAACCCTCAGTTCGTCTTGTTCGGCCTGTTGGTTGTCGACCAGGTGCAACGCCTCCATAATGCGGGTATGGGTAGAAATGGCCGCATCTTGCCAGAAGTAGCCACTCACATTCTTTTGCCAGAACATGCCCATCTCGTCGGTAGTGGTAGAGAATTCACGAAGCGAGCGTGCCACCAGTCTGGCCTCATCCTTATCGCCCCCCCGGTAGAGGGCAATGGCTGCCAAAGCCTTACCGTAAAGCGAGCACTGGTCCCACTGCTTCTTCATCAGGCCATAGTAGAAATTGTAGGCCGTACCGCAATCGGCAGGCAACTTGATGTTAGAGAACAGGCTACGCACTTGGAAATAGTAGAGTTCGAACATGCCGATATGGGCGTTCTCCTTATATTTTTTATCGTACTTGACCAGCCACTCGTAGTTTTTCCGCACCTGGTTATCGAGGAAGTTTACCGCCCTCTTAATGTTGCCGTCTTGCGAAGCGACACTGATGCCCGCCTTCTGCAAACGTCCGAAATTATCGAGCACGAACAAAGTAGAATGCGAGCCCGCCTTCATACCTTTGAACCAAGCATAACCACCCTCGTCGGTTTGCAGTTCAGCCAACCGTTTGAGCCACCCGTCGCAATTAGCCGCCAGCGTATTGAGGTCGAACAAAGAGGCCAAACGCTGCTTGCGTTCGGTTTCCGACTTTGCGTCCATCACCCATGGGGTTTCGTTGAGCAAAACATTTTTCACCTCCTGGTTCTTCTCTAAATTCGACAATAAAGTTTCCTTATCGGCACTCTGCTGCTTCCACAACTCGATAACCTTGAAGATTTTCGGATTGCTGACCGCAATATGGTTCGCCAGTTTTGAGGCGAAATATGCCGCAGAAAGCGAAATGGCATTGTCGTGTTCCACAACAGCCACAGAAGGCAACGCCTGCACCGCATACCAGACCGGATTGGTTGCCACCTCCAACTTCAAGAAACGGGAAGAAAGGGTTTTAGAGTTGTTGTTAACCAGGCGGTCGAGCGTGAAGTCTTTGGTTTTGCCACCGCGCACCCACATTGGCTGCGACTGGGTGAGCACCATCCTGCTCGACAACACCGGCAGAAGTTTCTGCTCGGCATCGGAGAAAGCGCCCGACTTGGCAACGACACGCACCAACAACGCCTCCACCTGTTGTGGCACACTAACCGGCCACTCGACAGCCGCATTCTGACCTGGGGCCAATTCGAACTTGGAATCAGACTCAACAATCACTTTTTCGGTAACAGGGTCGAGCAACTGCAACGTGGCACTCCCCTTTAAAGCCGCATCGGACAGATTGACCACCTTGGCAGAAAGCACACACTCGTCGCCATTACGAAGGAAACGCGGATAGTTAGGCGACACCATAAACTCTTTCTGGCTAACCACCTCCTGCGTGAGAGAACCCGTATAAAGGTCTTTAGAGTGAGCCAACGCCATCAACTTCCAACGGGTAAGGCTTTCAGGCATTGTGAAATTGAGTTGCACATTTCCCTCTTTATCGGCAGTTAGCTGCGGATAGAAGAAAGCCGTTTCGGCAAAATTGGTACGGATGTGGGGTTGTTCTTTAACTGCTCCATTATCTCCATAATCCATATCAGCAGCAGCCATAACAGCCTGTTCTTCAGCAACCGGCATAGCCGCCTTAGCACTCCTCATCGACCTAGGGGCGTTCGCCACACGGTCATCAGCAAATCCACCAGAAAGACTCAAACAGTAATGAACAAGATGATAACCGCGGAAGAAATCCTTCCACCGATAGAACGACAAACGGTAATCGGTGGATTCTAGTTTTCCAGCAGTATGCAACCAAGGAGAAGCGAAGTCATAGCCCCTCAACGAAGGGATATCGAAATAGCGGCGGTATGCAGGCGACAAATTCCATTGGTGGCCCTTAATCTGGTCAAGCGAGGCATCGTACATTGCCGCAAGTACCTCGGCCTTTTTGTCGGCAGGCAGCGTCAGCGTCCATTTCTCAGTTGAGCCGGGTTGCACCTTGTCGCGGAACACCGACAACCTGATTGGCAATCTGGTATCTGGCGCTTTCCGGTTGAAAGTAAGTAGCCTGTCCGTCATTTCCCCATTATGGACCAAAATAAACTGCACCTTCATGCAGACAGAGTTAGCCAACGAGAAATTGAACGATTTTATTTCATTATCGAGGTCGTACCACTGCCGGTTGAGCATCTTGTCTTGGTCGTTGGACGTAACCACCAAAAGGTGCGCGTTGCGGAGTGAAGAGCCGGCACGGACAGTACAAACCTCGCCATCGGCCAACTCGCAAGACCCAGGTTCCTCGAACCAGAAAGGCACCTCGACAGGCGGCACCTTGTCGGACTTACGGTAAAGAACCGTTTCGAAGTTTTGTGACACCACCTTATTATGGTCGTCAGTGGCCGTAAACTCAACCCTTAACTTGCCCGACTTCAAAATAGCGGTATCGAGCGGCAGCGAGAATCCGTCCTTAGCCGAAGACAGGACCTTGCCGGCCGCCACCTCGACACCGTTACCATAAACCTTGTAAGCCACCTCACGCTCAAGCCCCTCGCAATTGAGGTTCACCACCGAGAACTTCAGTTTAGCCAACTCATCGGGCAAACAAACATCCCTTTTCGGACAAACAATAGCCAGCGACTGGTCGGACACCGCAATACGGACCAACTGTTCATGCGTTTCGCCATTGGCATCGGTCACCTTGGCCAAGACCACATAGTCGTAACAAACCGTCGATTTCTGATTAGTCCCCTTTTCAGGAACAAAAGCAATTTCGTAGCCACCATTCTCGCCAGTCTGCGTCTCCCCTTCGGCCACCACTTCCTCATTCACAGAGGCCGGACGCCACCACCAGAAGAAAACATTCTCAGAGCGCCTCACCGTGTAAGCCACCTTGGCATTCTGAACCGGTGTACCTAACAGGTAACTGGCACTACCCTTTACAGTAACTCGGTCGCCAAAAGTATAAGACGCGGTCGGACGGTTAAGCGTCACCTCGAACGACGGACGCTTGTATTCCTCGACCGAAATAAACGTAGAAAAGCCGTTTACTTCCAGCATATATTTACCCGCCAGGCCGCTAGCCGGAATAACAAAAGACGAAGCAGCAGAACCAAACTCATTGGTAACAAGCGACAGGTCGGACACCTTCTGATGGTTAGCATCGTAGAGAACCGCCTTCAACTTCTCGTCAGCCAAGGCATTGACCCCCTCTGGCTGAATGCTATAGGCAACCGACTTGAAATAAACCGTTTGCCCCGGACGGTAGATGGAGCGGTCGGTGAACGTGGAAATTTTGCGAGTGACAGCATTGTCTCTGACGTGCGAATGCGCATCCACATTCAAATACGAAGAGATGGAAGAATAGGAATCGTTTCCCTCCGAAAAGAAACAGATATAGTCGCCGTTACCATGGTCGACATTGAAGGAGAAAAATCCATCGTTACCAGTAACGCCACTAAACACCTTTTCGTATCCATGTTCATAACGTCCACTTTTCCAAGAAGAAACATCCTTAACAAGTTCAGTCTTGACCCCAGCACGCGGCGCCCCCGTCTTACTATCGACAGAAACAAAGCACATTTTATCGTCCATAGGGTGTTGAAGAGCCATCAGGTACTGGTTAGAAACGAGAAAAGAGACCTCCTCTTTATCAACCACCAACTCATAAATACCAAAAGGGAGAGCGGGAATACTCAAAGTGGTATCTTTGATACAGTAGTCCGCCTTTTCTAAAGAGAACGTATAATCGGCAATTTTACGTCGTTTGTGTCCTTTATGGTCCGTCTGGTTCCACTCTCTAGCCGAGCACAGAATCTGGTTAACAGAGAGCGAAAACGAAGTCCTATTCGAGTAAGTGACTTTGAACACCACCTTATCGTCTGCATGCACCACACCGCGTTTCATTTCCAAGGCGAGCATAGGCCGCTTCATATTATGGACCACCGCCCTCAAGCATTTAGCCAACGGATGTTTCGGATAAGCGGCCAATCCTTCGTTGCAGATATTCAACACTTCGATAGCAGAAGCGTGTTGCGTTTCAGCGTCATTGCCTGTATGTTCGTACAGTGCAGTCGCCAACTCCACACGCACCAAGACCGAGGCCGCCTGCCTGTCGGTTTCGGCAAGCAACAGCCTTAAACCCTCGATAAACTGTTTATCGTATCGATCGCGATTTCCGTTTAAGTACAGATTTTTCAACTGTTGAATACGCGCATAAGCATAAGCCGACTTATCGGCATCGCCTTTATGGAAAGCCGTCAAATCGGCAAGCCAGCGTTCGCACTCGTCATCAGAAAAAAGTTCACCTTTCCCAGCCCCCTTATTTTCAATGCAATAATAAACCAGGAAGTCGTAAAGTGTAGGCTGGTATAAGTGGCTGTCGTCTCCCTTTTCGAACAATGTAGAGAAATCTGCCGCCATCGTCTTCTTGAGAGCAGGTTCACCAACCACCTGCAAACACAGCGAACGAATGGTATCGACAAAATTGTTGGTCGCCCACTCCTTCATATCGGAAGGGGCTGCACCCGCCAAAGCGGTCCGATTGTCCACTTTCCACCTGTTTTCCGTATAGAAACTGTTAAAGGCCATAGCCTCGGCAAAACGAGTCATAGCAACAGCAACAGGGTCGGTTTGTCTGGACTGGAACAGCTGCAGGCTATTAATGCATTTGCCTAAAGCATCCTCATCTACTCGTTCAGAGATCTTCATACGCGACAGGATGCAACGCAACTGTTGTGGCACATTTTTCTCGTTTTTAGCCTGTTTTTCAATTGCATCGAGTTTTTTCAATGCTGTTTTGGGATTTCGCACAGCCTCATTTTCCAGCGATTTCCAAGCGTTTTGATAGTCGAAAGAGGAAAATAACAAACCCATAATAACCAAGCATATTAATGACAAGTATTTCGAGACTTTCATAATTAGCAGAGAAAAAATAATACTATAATGTAAATCTATAAAAATTTCACAACAATAATATAAGACTGACTTCAAAAAAACAGAAAAAGGACAAGAATGTCAGGAAAACAAAAAGTAAACAACCAAAAGAAAAAAATATGTTGTATATTTGAGACTAAGCAAAGATAAAGATACAACCATGAATAAATTTTTAATCGGCATATTTTCCCTTTTGTTTGCGGCAACCAACATGGCTACCGCACAAACCGAAGTGGACCTGAACCCCATCTATAAAAACATCAAAACCAGCCAGCTTAGTCTTTTTTTGCGCGAAAGTCCACAGAAAGTGAAAGCCACCTACGGCACCACCGACACCAAAGGGCTAAAAGGAGACACCCTATATGTAGCTGCGGGTTCGGCCAACGCCTATGCCAAACTGATAAAAAGCCTTCACTGGAACCTGGTGCCCGTAGAAGTGCCCAGCGACACGATGAAAGCCCTGCCACCGGCTGCCGACTCTCTGCTGGTGCGCGAAGTGAACGGCACCACCTTCAATATGGTGCGCGTTGAGCAAGACAGCACAACCCACAGCGGCTTCCTCATCAGCCAGACTGAAGTGACCCAACGCCTTTGGATTACCATTATGTACAGCAATCCGAGCGAATGGACGGAAAAAGAGTCGGGCTGGCCCAGCTACAACCAACCGGTGGAAAACGTGAGCTGGAAAGAGGTAAATGCCTTCATTGCACGTCTGAACAAAGCCACTGGCAAAAAATTCAGACTTCCGAAAGCAAAAGAATGGGAATTTGCCGCAAAAGGCGGTCTGAAAAGCCTCGGCTACAAATATGCCGGCAGTAACAATGCCACCGATGTGGCCTGGTGCAAACCCGAATTTGTGATCGGCAGCGGTCCGCACGATGTTGCCCAAAAACAACCCAACGAGCTGGGCATCTACGACATGAGCGGAAACGTATGGGAAATGTGCGCCGACAATTTCGGCCGCGATGGCAAGGAATGGATTGTAATTAAGGGGGGCTGCGCCAACGAGATTGTCACCGACAGCGAAATTGACCGCAAAAGAATTATTACCAGCAACGACAAACTGCCCTTCCTAGGCTTCAGACTGGTGGAAGAGGAGTAAAACTTTGAACGAGGAGTTTTAAACTACGAACTTTGCGCTCTCATCTTTCAAATTTAATTAGGTTAGCAAACAGAAAGGAAGTCTTATGACAAGCAAAGAATCGGCATTGCTGCAACTAATGCAAGACGAGGGCTACACCCTTGGCACCACCAACCTAACACTACACCTGCTTGGCGACAAGAAAGAGGCATTAGACGAACTCATCTTGTTCATCAGCGACGAGCACCCTAACGAGGAAGACTTTATTGAGCAACTTTCGGAAGTGTGCGAGAAAGTAGGAATTGAATTCTAGCGAACCGATTCACAAACGTCGTCTAAACATTTGTCATTCAACAATCAAACAACCTGCTAACGACTACAGCTATCCTTTGATAATGTGTAACCTCAAATATATCTTTCTATTCCTTTTCTGTCTGTTTCTAAGCAACTGCTCAGGTGGTTCCGACAAAGCATCGCAGTCTGACGAGAAAAACGGGACCGACATTACAAATTGCGAACCGCCAACCTATGACACAGAAAATACCGATTTACTACATACAGATTATACACAAGGAGACCTGAATGGCGATAACTACAAAGATTCGGTTACGTTAGAACTTCGCGGACCAAGTGGACGTATTTCTGTTTACTTCGGGACAAAGGAAGGGAAATACAACCTGTTCAAGAAATACTATTGCGAAGACTATTGGGATGAATTAGGTTTGACTATTTCAGGCGACACCATTAGGTGTTCTGGCTACGGAACAACCTACAACTTCAAATACAAGGGCGACGATTTCTACCTGCAAGAATACGAATTCATTGATATGTGTTGTCCGAAATACAAACTGGACTTCAACACCAAGAAAATGACATTTGTTCTTGATGGCACACTAGACAGTTTAATGCATGACTCAACCTATTACCGTTCAATAGACATTCCGCAAGATAAAATACCAACCTCATACACCATTACAGATTGCTTTAAGAAAGACTTTTCCAAATATATTTTATATGACGAGAATTTTCTGAATTCTAAAATCAAAGAATATGTAGAAGAAATAAACGAAGAGAACAGAGAGGGGAAGTCAACCGTTATTGATAACGATACGCTTTTATTATTTCACGAAGAGATAAAAAGAGGTGAGTACGACAGCTATACTCTAAATGTATCGATCGACAGGAAAGGCCTAACCAACAAATTGCGCCAATTTTTAGAGGCAGAAATGTGCAGAATGCTAGCCGAAGACGACAAGCATATATACGATAACATTGCCGACGCCTATAAAGCACGTAAAACAGAATGGAGAAAAGAGTTTGACTTCGAGGACGACCCCTATTACCAAGATGATTATTTTATAAGTAGAATAGGCTCCCACAACAACCTTATAACTTTCAGAATAGGAACTTTTCATTACGACCAGTTGGCAGGACGAGGTACTGAAAAAGAACGTTATATAACCTACGACAAGAATACCCTCGAAGAATTCACCTGGGATATGGTAAAAAAAGAGGAAGGGCTCCATAACCTTATGGTTGAAGGGCTTATGAAGTATTACAACGCCAACAGCATTGAAGATATGTGGTTGAACGAAGAATACAAACAAGGCAAATACATTCCTTTCCCGAAGAATCCGCCATTCATTATTAACGACTCCCTACATCTCCTATTTCACCGTTGGGAAATAACCGAGGCCTGGGGCGCAGGCTGGCCATCGGCAAAAATTCCATTAAATAAAGTCTTGCCCTACCTGACCGACGAAGGCAAGCGTTTCCTGAACATAAAAGAATAAAGGCAATCCTAAAATCAAGAAAAAGTCCCGATTTCAACACCTAAAAAGTCGGAAAAAGTCCCGATTTCAACACATAAAAAGTCAGAAAAAGTCCCGATTTTATTGCCATAAGCAGAATTAACCATTTATTTTACAGCATATTAAAAAGAAAAAGCAATGAACATATAAATGAGATTCTAAAAAGAGACTTTTAGGAAAACAGCGCCCCATCTACTACTGCATGTGTTTGAGCAATAGGCAGGAAAAAGAATGCATCATACCTCCCATTGAATTTACTGGGCTATAACCCGCAAAAAAGAGGGAAAAAACAATCCCGCCGACAGAGCAACTGCCGACGGGATTTCCTTTTGGTGATTATTCAATATGCAATGTGATAGATTTAGAATCGCTTCATAGCCTCGATGGTGTTTTCGCGAGAGCCGAGCGAAGAGAAACGGATGTATCCCTCGCCAGAAGGGCCGAAGCCCACACCAGGCGTAGTAACGATATTCTTTTCTTTGAGCAAGTAATCGAAAAATTCCCAAGAAGTTTGGTTATCGGGCGTCTTCGCCCAGATGTAAGGGCCGTTAACCCCACCATAGACAGCGAACCCGGCTTTGAGGAGCGATTCGCGGATAACCTTGGCATTGCCCAGGTAATAGTCGACCAACTGGCGAACCTGCGCCTTGCCTTCTGGAGTATAGACAGCCACCGCACCGCGCTGAATAATGTAAGGCGTACCGTTAAACTTTGTGCACTGGCGGCGCAGCCACAACTTGTTCAGTTCAACCACCTCGCCCTTAGCGCCTTTCGCCTTCACATCGTGAGGGATAACAGTAAAGCCGCAACGGGTACCGGTAAAGCCCGCATTCTTAGAGAAAGAGCGAAATTCGATAGCGCAGTCGCGCGCCTCGGGTATTTCGAAAATAGAGTGCGGAACATCCTTCTCGGTAATAAAAGCCTCGTAAGCGGCATCGAAGAGGATGAGGGCACCTGTTTTGTGCGCATAATCGACAAAGACCTTCAACTGGCTTTTCGTAAGCGTCGTGCCAGTCGGGTTATTCGGGAAACAGAGGTAGATGAGGTCGACTGGCTCCTTCGGCAGTTCTGGAACGAAGTCATTAGCCGCTGTAACCGGCATATAGACCAAGTTGCTCCACTGTCCGTTCGGCAACAAGTCGCCCGCACGGCCCGCCATAGCGTTCGTATCGACATAAACCGGATAGACAGGGTCGGTCAGGGCCACCTTGCAACTGTTGCTGAAGATGTCGCCAATGTTACCACAATCGCTTTTCGACCCGTCGGAGACAAAAATCTCGTCGACAGCCAGCGAAACACCATTTTGTTTATAATCGTCGGCAATAGCCTGTCTTAAAAATTCATAGCCCTGTTCAGGTCCATAACCATGAAACGACTCTTTATGAGCCATTTCGCAAATGGCTTTCTGCATTTCCATAATACAGGCGGCCGGCAGCGGCAGCGTAACATCGCCAATACCCATCTTGATAACCTGAGCCTGCGGATTGCCCTCTTTATAGGCCGCCACGCGGTGGGCTATTTCGGTAAAAAGGTACGAGCCGGGAAGTTTCAGGAAGTTATCGTTAACACTAATCATAAACAGCAAAATCTAATTTACACATCAATACTACCCGAGAAGACCGTAGTAGCGCCTCCCGTCATAAACACATGGTTGGAAACCTCGTCCCACTCAATCAGCAAATCGCCCCCGTTCAGTCTGACGGTCACCTTGCGCTCAGAGAGGCCATTAAGAATAGCGGCCACAGCGGTAGCACACGCACCCGTACCGCAAGCCATAGTCTCGCCTGCACCACGTTCCCAGACGCGCATACGTAAAGTTTGCCGGTCGATGACGTTCACAAACTCCGTATTTGTACGGTGAGGGAAAAGTTCGTGGTTTTCAAAAGACGGGCCAACCTTCTCCAACGGGAAATTTTCCACACTTTCGTCTAGAAAGACAACGGCATGGGGGTTACCCATTGAAACAGCGGTAAAGCGGTAGTCGGTACCCAACACCCGTATAGGCAGTCCGACCACCTGGGGCAAATTGCTGACAACAGGCACCAGCCGAGGAGTGAGAACCGGCTCACCCATATCAACCGTAACCGTGTTCACCTTACCATCGGTGCCCAAGTGCAGGTTCAGAATCTTGACCCCGGCCTTCGTCTCCAAACTGACACGGGTCTTGTCGGTAAGTCCATTATCGTAAACGTACTTTCCCACGCAGCGGGACGCATTACCACACATTTCAGCTTCAGACCCATCGGAATTAAACATACGCATACGGAAATCGCACGAATCGGAAGGAAGGATGAGAACCAGACCATCGGAACCAATACCCGTATGTCGGTCACTCACCTTAACAGCCACGTCGCTAGGATTGGCAACAGACTCTTTAAAGCCGTTGACATAAACATAGTCGTTTGAAATGCCGTGCATCTTTGTGAATAACATAACCATGAGGTTTTATTGGTTTCTGCAATGCAAAGGTAGAGTAAAAGCAACTCCACTTTGGGCATTTGACACGAGTAAAAAGGGAAAAAACAGAAGAAAATTACAAATTGAAAGTTCACAGCATATTATCAATTACGGTTCATATAAAAACAGGCAAGCAAAGTAACAAAACGATATATTTTAAAACCATTCACAAACAATATCGACAGCACATGCCACAAAAAAGCTATTAACCCGTAATACAACTGGCAAAAGAGAAAACTCTTTGCCCGAAACAGAAAGCATTCGGGCAAAGAGTTTTCACGACACGAGCCAGACAAGGCCCCCAAAAGAGAGGGGGGACAAGCAATAAACCGTTAGCTTATTTCAACAAGAGTTTCCTCATTGCGACACACAAATCAGAATCAGATCCGTAACAGAGCAGGAAACTGAAGTTGTCTGCCAATATTTCCTCAGGATCAATAATGTAACTTGTAGAGTTTCCAACCTTGTCGTAGAAGTCTTCGGCTTCATCAACATCGTGTATAACGGGCTCGCCGTCCTTCAAGACAAGCTCACACTTCTCTTTGTCGATTTCGAGCAATCCGACTTTCAGATAATCGAAGAAAGAACCACCGTTCCATTCTTCATCGGAATAGATAAACATGGCACAATCGACCTTCTTCCCGCCAATCTTGAAAGTGGCGTACGTGTTGTGGTGGTCAACATCGGGGTTGGAAATCATTCTGTTCTTAAACGACTCTGGCACAGCAATGTCTTTCTTGAGGGTATTAAAACCAATCAGTTCGTAGATTTTCTTTTTAAAATCGGGATTGTTACGTGTAAGAACATGGAACAGCTCGTGTGCAATCAGCCGAGAGTCAATTTCAACTTCAGCACTTGAACCGAAAGCCACCCCCTCTTTACGTGTATAAGCCAAACAACCGCCCTCTTCATTCATTGAAGACAACATAAACGGGATTTTCTCGGGGAGCGGCAACTTATATCCTTCCTTTTTGATGATTGCATTCAATCCAGCCACACCTTTCATGGCGGACTCTTTATCTTCTTCATTCCACGAGCGGGTCTGGTCTTTAACAAAAGCAACCACATCGTCATACGACACGCCGTCTCTTTTGAGACGCGACAAAACATCGAACGTTCCCCAGTTGGCGAGATAGGCAGTACCCGAGGTCAGATATTCAGCCGTCTGCTCTTTGGAATAGAACACAGGATTGATCAACTTCACCGCATCAGCGGCCCAAGAAGAGGCAGAACAGAATAAGGATAAAGTGGCACAAACTACAATTTTCGAAAAGTACTTATTCATAACTATATTCAGATTAATAAGAGTTTCATTGTAAAAAATCAAGATATTCAAAAATAGGGGAAAAGACTTAAGACATCACCATTAACCCGTCTAGGGGAAATAAGCCAGTTTCCAAACAGCCAATTGTTTTACACGATAGACCATTACCAACAAAAGGATTAATTCCCAAATATACAAAATATCTATAAAAACCAAGAAGTGTTTTGTATAACCGAAATCATTATCCACGTAAAACCACCAACTGGTTTGTCATATGCGGGAGATGACCCAAAATCACAACAACATGGGGGAAAAGTCATAAACACGACAGAACAGTTTTCATAAATTGCAGTCGGAAAATAACATTAACTCATTTGAACGCTCCCTCACCAAACAGGGGAAAAAAGATTTACGATATGAAATCACACACATTATTGACCAAAATCAGGCCAACAGCATTATTCTTGTTGGTAACAATGTGGCAGTGGGCACAGAACAGTTCAGCCCAGGAAGAGAAGAACCTGTTCGATGAAAGCAAGACGGAGGCCACCTTCTACGTAGCACCAGCGGGCAACGATGCCAACGACGGTAGCTTCGGCGCGCCTTTCCGTACGCTGGAAAAAGCCAAGAAGGCCGTGCGGGCCGTAAACAGCGATATGAGCAAAGACATAGCCGTATGTCTGCGAGAAGGCACTTACCAACTAACCAGCACCCTAACCCTGGGCGCTGAAGACGGCGGTAGCAACGGACACTATGTACGCTATGTGAACTACCCCAACGAGCATCCGCTCATCACAGGCGGACAACCAATAAACGGCTGGACCCTCTACGACCAGAAAAACAACATTTGGTGCGCAAAAAACGTGGAACTGCGCTTCCGCCAGCTGTATGTGAACGGCAAGAAAGCCGTACGCGCCTGTTTCCCGAATGTAAATGAAGACGGCGACCACGACTTTGTACGGCTTACGAAAGTAGACACCTTCGGCAGAGCCTTCGACGTGGCCAGCCAGTATGTTGCCGACTGGAAGAATTTCGACAAGGTGGAAATGCACCTGATGATAGCCTGGTCGGACAATGTACTGCGCCTTGAGAGCAAACAAGAGAAAGGTAACATCACAAAACTTATACCGCGCGACCCAGAACGCACCCGCCTCTTCCGACGCAAATACCCAATGCTGGGCGTAGCCTTTTGGAGCAATCCGCCCAAACAACAAGTATTCTACCTAGAGAACGCTTACGAGTTTATCGATGCCCCGGGCGAGTGGTATCTGGATGAGTCAGACAACACCCTTTACTACAAGGCGCACAACGGCGAAGATATGAACACCGCTGTGGTAGTTGCTCCCTACCTGAACACCCTGGTCAGCATTGAGGGGAAAGATACCGACAGCAAGGTGGGCTACCTGGCATTCGAAGGCCTGACTTTCGCACACTCCACCTTTATGCGCCCTAGCTACGAAGGTTTTCTTGACCTACAGGCAGGTATGTACAACATAGAGGTGATAGAAGAGAACGGACTGCTCGGAAGTAACAAATTCCTGCTATGGAGACCAGAAGCCGGATTCCGGGTTGAAAACGCCCACCACATCAACATCAGCAAGAACGTCTTTACCCAAATGGCGGCCACCGGTCTCGACTTTGTTTCGGGCACCAACGACGACAAGATAGAAGGGAACGTGTTTAGGGACTTGGGCGGTTCGGGAATAATGATAGGCAAATTCTCGCAAGACTCACTTACGGAAATACACGAAGCCTACAACCCCACCAACAAAAACGAGATTTGCACCCGCGACACCATCAAGAACAACTACATACACAACGTAACTACCGAAATTCAAGGAGCAGTAGGCATTGGCGCCGGTTATCCGCGCGACCTGCTTATCGAGCACAACGAGCTGTCGTACATGAACTATTCGGGTATATCGGTCGGGTACGGATGGACCACCAAGCCAACCGCCATGAACCACAACCGCATTAACTGGAACCGCATTCACCATGTGTCGCGCCTGCTTTCCGACTGCGGTCCAATCTATACACTATCGAACCAAGGTTACGAGGGAGAAATCCAGTACAACTATATCACAGACATTTCAGCCTCGAAGTACGCCGACTACTGGGTACTACCAATCTACCTCGACGAAGGTACAAGCGGATTCGACGTCAGCCACAACGTTTACAACAACGCGCCAGGAGGCGTATCGTGCAATGCCTGCGGAAGCAACATCAGGGAAGACAACGACGGGCAGTCGGCAACCGTGAAGGAATATGCCGGCATTGAGAAAGACTACAAATACATTCTATATATTGAAGACATACCGCTACCCGACTTTTCGGAAACAGTACCACAGTCACCTTATAAAGAGCACAGCCTGCCGGGTATACTGCAAGCGGAAGACTACGACTACGGAGGCCAGCTGATCTCGTTCAAAGACAAAGACTTCGTGAATGAGGGAAGCGCCTACCGCGAAGACGGTGTCGACATAGTGGCACTTGGCGGCGACGACGCACCAGAAGGTTACGCTATAGGCTACACCAACACCGGCGAATGGCTAGAGTATACCCTGACCGTTAAAGAGGCAGGCGCCTACAGGTTCAGGTCAAGAGTATCGTCGGGACTTGAGCACTCGGGATTCCGCCTCTTCCTCGACGGGGCAGCCATCAGCGACACGATGGAGATACCACAAGGCGAAGACTGGGACACCTACACCACCATTGAAGGCGAAACCAGCGCCCTGACAGAAGGCGAGCATGTTCTGCGGCTGACAATAACCGGCAGCTATGCCAACATCGACTGGTTGGAATTTGTAGGCAAAGACGGCAGTTTTACCAAAGCAGAACAAATTACCGCCACCAAGAGCGAGCAGGGCTACAGCGTATACACCACCAGCGGCGTCTGCGTCTGCCAGCTACCAGTTGGAGAAAACAGCCGGAACATTATGGACAGCCTACTCCAAAAAGGCTTGCCAGCCGGCATCTATTTCATCAAACAGGCTAACGGCACCTTCCGTAAACAAATCTTGACAAAATAAACTAATACTACCATGAAATATAAACTATACGCAACACTAATAACCAGCCTACTGGCCACAAGCGCCAGTATGGCCGAAAACGAATGGAACGGGAAGCCCACCATATACGGGGTGAACACGCTGAAGCCACACGTCACCTCAATGCCCTACAGTTCACTGAAAGAGGCATTAAAAGGAGACCGAAGAGCATCGGAATGGTACCAAACCCTATCGGGAACCTGGAAATTCTACTGGGTAGACAAGCCCGCAGCCAGAAACAACGACTTCCAAAATGACAACTACGATGTCAGCAAATGGGACGACATCAGCGTACCCGGCAACTGGCAAGTACAAGGTTACGACAAACCCATCTACAGCAACGTCGTATACCCCTGGGGAGCCGACTGGTACATCAGTCCCGGAGAGGCGCCAACCAACTATAACCCTGTAGGGCACTACCGCCGCAACTTCACCCTGCCAGATAACTGGAACGGCAAACGCATCCGCCTCCACTTCGAGGGTGTGGAAAGCGCCTACTACGTGTGGGTGAACGGGAAATATGTAGGCTACAGCGAGAACTCGTATACCGACCACGAATTTGACGTGACCGACAAACTGCGCGAGGGGACGAACAACATATCGGTCCAAGTATTCCGCTGGAGTGACGGCAGCTGGTTGGAAGACCAGGACTTCATCCGCCTGTCGGGTATCTTCCGAGACGTTTACCTCTATGCGACCCCCAAAGCCCACATACAAGATTTCCAGATTAACGCAACACTCGATGACAACTACACGAACGGAGTGCTGAACACCACTGTCTGGGTAGACAACTTCGGCAACGAAACCGCCAGCGGCTACAGTGTGGAAATGGCGTTATACGATGCCGACGGCAAAGAAATAGTCAGCCCCATATCGAAACCGCTTGACGACATAAAGACTGGCGGCGCAGAAGTCAGCACTTCGTACAAAGAGACCCTGCCAGGCATAAAGACCTGGTCGGCAGAGACCCCCAACCTCTACACCGTGGTGCTGACCCTGAAAGACGGGAAAGGAGAAACTATACAGATAGAGAGTAACAAAGTGGGGTTCCGCAAGATAGAACTGAAAAAATGGTCAGACGGCATCACCCGCTACTGCATCAACGGCCAACCCATCAAATTCAGAGGCGTAGACCGCCACGAGATAGACCCCGACAAAGGCCGAGTGATGAGTTACGAGCGAATGGAAGCAGACGTGAAGTTGATGAAACAGTTCAACATTAACGCCCTGCGTATGTCGCACTACCCTAACGACCCACGCATGTACGACATCTGTGACCAATACGGCATCTACGTTATCGACGAAGCAAATGTCGAGTCGCACGGAGCAAACGACAAACTGCCCAAGAGCAGCGACGACTGGCGGGGGGCCTGTGTGGAACGTATGACGGCAATGGTTCAGCGCGACAAGAACCATGCATGCGTCTGCCTTTGGTCGCTCGGCAACGAGGCCGGCAACGGCAACGTTTTCGGTTCGGAACGGGACGCCGCCCACTGGGCAGACCCGACCCGACCCGTCCATTACGAAGGCGACTGGAGCAACGCTGATGTAGCCAGTTGGATGTACTTCGGTCCTGGCGCAGTGAGTGGCTACAACGACAACAACAAACCCGTTATGCTCTGCGAATACGAGCACGCCATGGGAAACAGTGTGGGCGACCTGCGCGAGTATATGGACGCCTTCTACAGCAATCCGCGCTCGTTTGGCGGCTTCATCTGGGACTTCATCGACCAGGGGCTCCGCCGGGGCAACAGCAACTACTTCAACTTTGGCGGACTGTGGGGCGACAGCCCTAACGACGGCAACTTCTGCGCCAACGGCCTGGTATTCCCTGACCGCACCCTCCAACCAGAAATATGGGAGGTAAAATACCAATACCGCAACATTCTTGTAAAAGATGTAGAGGCATCGAAAGGCAAAGTCAGCCTAGAGAGCCGCTTCAACTTTGTGAATATTGCCGACGTGGCAAACGGCTACTGGAGCATTAAGGAAGACGGGAAAGTGATAAAGACCGGCCAACTAGATGCCAGTCTGCTAGATGTAGCCCCACTGGGCAAGAAGACCATTGCCGTAGACCTGCCAAACATAGACGTGAAAGACGGATCGGAATACTACCTGGAGTTCGACTTCCAGCTAAAAGAAAACACCCTTTGGGCAAAAGCCGGGCACAGCATCGCCACCGACCAGTTCCGTATAAATCTGGGCGAAGCGGCACCTGCGCGCATAAACATAGCCTCGCTCAACAAGCAGAAAGTAACCACAACCGACAAAGAGGTAAGCATTGAGGGTGCAGACTTCAGTCTGGTTATAGACCGCAGTCTGGGCATCATCAAACACTACCAGGCAGATGGTGTCACCCTTATCAGCGAAGGAGGGGAGCCAAACTACTGGCGCGCGCCAACCGACAACGACCGGGGCAACGGCATGGGCAAGCGCTGTAACGCATGGCGCTACGCCGGCGCCAACCGCACCATGCACTACTCGGAAGTAACGGAAGTGTCGGACCAGGAAACCCGCATCTACTTCCAGATAGACCTGCCAGAAGCGGGCTCGTCGAAACTGGGGCTTACCTACACCGTATACGGCAGCGGCGACATACTGGTAGACTACACCCTCTACCCGGACAAAACGCAGGCAGAAATACCAAATATCGGATGTCTGTTCACCGTGCCAGGCGGATTTGAGAACGTACGCTGGTATGGCCGAGGTCCAGAAGAGAACTATGCAGGCAGGAAGTCGGGCTACATGATGGGACTTTACTCGACCACCGCCGACGACATGACCATTCCGTACATGAAAATAGGAGAAACCGGCCAACGTACCGACGTAAAATGGGCAGCCCTAACCAACGAAGACGGAGTTGGCTTACTGGTAGTAGGCTCACCACGGATGGAGTTCAGCGCCCAACACTACACCCCTGAGCAACTGACCGAAGTGGAACTACCTTGGGAGTTGAAACGCGACAACGACATCACACTTCGGGTAGACCTGCAACAGATGGGCCTTGGCGGAGTAAACAGCTGGGGAGCCAAACCAATGGACGAATACATGCTCTTCCCGAAAAAAGACTACAGCCACAAGTTCCGCATCTGTCCAATCCGCAAGAAGCTGAACAATCCAAGCCGCTTGGCCAATTTGGGATTTGAGAACTTGGAATTGAGTGACACCAGCATCGACTACCCGACCGACATCTACGACAACCAAGACGACTCGGCAGTAGAGCAAGTGGCCGCCAGCGAAGCGTCTGCGCCAGCACACTACCAAGTTTACGACATGCTAGGCCGTTGGGCAGGAAGTTTCACTTGTAGCAATAAAAGCAACCTTCAGGCCATGACGGAAACTACCGTAAAAAGAGAGGGCGTATATGTAGTGAAATCGGACACCGAAGGCCGCGCCTACCGCATATTGGTAACAAAGAAGTAAGACAAGCCCGTTCTAAAACCATCATTATAGGACGAAGCAAACCCCTATTGCGCCGCTGTTGGACGAACCCAACAACGGCGTGATAGAAGCTATTAACTTTGTCCTATAATCATATTATTTATGTAACGGATTTTTAATAGGCTTGCCAGTCATCAGCAAATACAGTTCAGCCTCTTCCTCGGAGAAAGAGGTAGGCTTCTTATCGACCATTTTGTCTACCAGTTTAGAAAAGGCAAATATATTCTGGAATTTCGTAATCAACACCTTACGATATTCCTTATCGTCTTTATGCTTGATGTTGAGCACTATATAATCGCTATATTCATCCAGTAAGGCACCACGCTCCATATCGGAATTGATTTTACCCTGCTTGATGAGATTGTTCAGACACTGGTAGCACATAAACTCCAATTCAACATCAAAGCCATTCCGAGCTAGAGATGTATTTGAACGTGTATCATCGAAACTGCTGTGCACCTCATTTCCACAGACGCTGCAGTTTGCAACAGTTTCGAGGGGTCCAGCCGGCTCATAACACATTGCATCGTCGGGGAAAAAAGCCGGATTTTCGTCTTCTTTGCCAAGCGATTTCAAGTTGTCGACGAGGCTAGTCGACGCTTGACAGGAATTGTTTATAAAAACCAAAATGCTGCTAAATAGTAAAGAGAGTCTTTTTTTCATATTTTATTGTGAATCGGTTTTAAAGGATGGTTAAGACTGGTATCTGTGGCGGTTGGGTCACCGTGGAGGATGTTCGCCACCTCGCGGCAGCCGCCGTCGCACAGTTTCTGCAGGTTGCAGCCGTTGCACGCCTGCGGTTTATAGCGGTTGTTGGCAAACAGGTTCCAATAGTCCGTATCGGTAACCATTGGTTCGGCCAGCACGTGGCCCACAATGTGTGGCGAGTGGTTGCAGGTGCGTAGCTGTCCGGCAGGGTCAACCACAAAGAAGTTCGACGCGGCCGAACAGCGATAGCCGAACTTTATATGGCTGTATTTTAGTTCGTCGTCGATGGTACAACCGGCTATTTCCGTACCCAGGCTGGCATTACGGTTTGCGTAGGTAAGCACCTCTTCGGCCGTGTCGAGCAGACCTTTCAACTGCTCATGCGAAAGTAACAGTTGGTCGATATGCAGCAAGCCCCTACCACCGGGAAGGAATCTGTTCAACAGCACCGTCGACGCTCCGTTAATCAGCGCCATCGAAATGTTTTTGAAAAGCTCGCCGTAGTTGATTTTAGTGACGGTGATGTTCGCCGTAGTAGAAACACCGACCTCTTTGGCTCTTCTAAACCAGTGCAACACCCCCTCCACATTGTCGTTGCCAGTCAGTTGCTTAAAGGATTTGTAACCCGGCATACTTAGACAGAGGTGTACGTTCTGCTCTTTAAAGAAGTGGAGCCATTCGTCACTCATGGCCTTACCGTTTGAAATTAAGACCATCTGGTGGTCGAAACCGCGTCGATGTCCCTCATCGCGAATGTATCTCACAATGTCGGGGGTCTCTTTTTTCAATATGGCCTCACCACCGGTAATCGAGAACTTCTCGACGCCGGCATCGTAGAGCCTGTCGATGGCCCGCTTCCACTGGGCCAAGTCCAGTTCCACCCTTACAGGGTAAGCCGAAGAGGGGGCATACCAGGGGCAAGAGCAGAACAGACATTTATGGTTGCATTTATACGTCAGTTCTAGGACAACCAGTTTCGGAAGTTTTACGTTGTTTTCCATTTTTTCGTAGGAAATGTATTCAGACCTCAAATACCAGCACGTACAGCGAGGATTTATTTATAAGAAATTTTCCGGTATTCAACAGCGTATTTGTGTGAAAGACTGTATCCACATTCCGAACGATCTTCTTTAGTGATATCGATATAACGCTTAATCCAATTACCGGAACGGTCTCTTTTGGCAATCTTGTATTCTATGGTATCCTCACCCTCTGTTTCGCTGCTCCCCTTCCATTTCGAGATGGTAGACACCAAATTTAGCGATTCGTCGTAGCTGTATTCTATTTCAATACCAAGCATACCACGATAGTCCATAGAATTTAACATACCATTATCGTCGTAGGAAAAACGAATAGAAGGTGAACCCATGAAGTTTTCGTCCAAAGAATACTCAACCAATTGTCCTCTATCATTTCGGTTCGCCGTCCATACCGCCCCCGTACCATACTCGCCTAGCAAAGGAGGATAAACAGCCCTACCCATTGAGTCGAAAGAAAAACACCTTACTTTCACTCCATCATCAAACACACAATACTGCGAGATATAGTCAAAACCATATTTAGCTATTCTTTCGTCGAACTCATCCAAGTCATAATTATACAGAGAGTCCGTCTCAACATAGAATACAATCCCCCTTTCAACGTCGGCCCTCACATCGTGCAACTTAGCGTCGGCCGACCTAAAGCGAGTCCTAGAGACCTCACCAGCCACTGCATTTTCTATTGCCAGAATATCCTTTTTCGCCTCACACTTAAAGTTAGCCTTATATTCATTGTAAAGCTTGAGCCATTCCGCATCTTTAGGGCCGACTTCCTCATACAGAGGTTCTGTCGCAGCACCAGCTTCAGCAATTGAGAGTAAAGCAATAAAACAGGATAGGTGTAAATATCGTTTCATTGAGAAAAATGTTAGTTTCGTAAACAAGTAAAAATATAACAGAAGAGCTATTTGCCACCACATGTGGCAATGGGCGTCAATAACAATCCCAATTATAAAGGACCTTTGAGAAGTCGCGTTTTTTCAGTTCTTCAGGCGTGCAGAAGAAACCACAGACCCCAGAGTCTCCCCACCAAATGTCGTTATCGGAATCGCTATCAATCTGAAGCAGCACCACCGTTTGATTCTCATTACGCGGGTCATCTTGACAGAAAGCAGGATAACCACCGATTTTATGTCCATCAGAATCTGCAAAATCCTCAATCAGACTATGGGCTTCCTCCGAAAGTTCGTCATAATCGTCAATAGGCTCATCGTCAGACAATTCGTTATATTTCTCGGTAAAGATATCCGTGAAATTATTGTCGAGAAGCGACATTGGTTCCTGTGTTTCGGAGAACGAGATAGCGAATTCATCTTGAATAGGGAAGTCTTCATCATCTTCCGGCTGTGGAAGTTCAGCGAGCCACGCCCTCACCATATCCTCCGTAACCGTTTCGTCGATGGTTTCGTACCAAACCACACGCGCCCCGCCGTCAATGTCTAATCCATACACTTCATCCTGTCCGACCCAGAATTGCATCAAGCCTGTTTGCGGATAATCGGGAAGGTAAGAAAGTTCCTTACAGTCAATTTGGGCGACCATACGTAGCGGACAACCATTTGCATCGAACGGAACAGCCTCTTTATTTGGCAGATAAGGCAAACCACCCACTTTGCTTTCAAACAGAGAGACAGGCTTTTTTGTAAGTTTTAAGCGAAGGAGCGGCTTCATCGTGTTTTTCCTTATATCGTCGAGCACCTTTTTAGTCAGTTCTATCTGGCGCTGTTCATCACCCTCCTCGTCATCTTCACCAATTATAGCCAAGAAGTCATCGTACGACATAATTCTGACACCGTTTTTCGCAGCCTTCTGGAATTTAGAGCTTCCAGAGTTAGGGTCGGCACAGACCAGGATGTCGAGATCTTTGGTCACACTGTCTTTTACCACATATTTTCCCTCAACCAAATCAGAGAGTTCGGCACGCGTGTAGCCAGGGCAAGCCCCCGTAAAGCAGACCGAAGGGAGTTTTTCCACTTCTTCATTTTGAGCAGGCGTTTCATTCACAGGCACTTCCTCGGCATTTCCAGTTTTACCAAGCCGTGCCAAAGCCTCAACAGCATCATTGTCACCCTGTTCTACGTCGCAATCTTCGCTTTGAGCCAAATCGTAGAAGTTCAAGAGGAAGTCGTTGAGCGACGGATATTCGTCCGAAGTAGAGTCGTCGTCAAAAGAATACATAGCCCAACATTGTTCGTCAAACTTATAAACAACAAATTGATTATCGTAGAAGTCGATGAGCGGCATCATATTCATCGACTTAAAATCGGTATCCAAATCTTCTTCCGCATCCACTATTTCATCAAAAGAAAGGACTCTAAAATCCGCATCAACTTGATCGTCTTCTATAAAGAGCGGATTTTCTCCACAAGCCGACACAAAGTGTTGCACATCTTCGGGCAACTCAACTCCATAGACCTTCACAATTTCAGCCACCTTTTTCTCATTGACAGGCGCAGAGGTGAATTTTTCGATAAATTTTTTCAGATTCATAAACTATGTATTAAAATAAGAATAGTCAAGTATTAGCTAAATATACGACAAAAAGTTATATTGGGCACAAATAACCGTTAAAACATAGAGATTAAATACCCTACCAGTCTAACAATCGTCACTATAAGTGGAATTAGTACGCCCAGCACAAATAGTAACAGTTTCAGAATCCGTTCCCATCTTTTTCCACAACTCATATTCTTTTTTAGTTGTTTGTTATTGTTGAGGCAAAGTTAGAGGGAGCAAGCCACTGGAAAAAGAGCAAATATGCGTCAAAAGTAAGCAATTGATAACAAACAGCACATTTCGGCTCGAGGGAACGGAGCCGCTGCGGAAAAGGTTTAAGATTCAACCGTACAGCATCACTTCAACAGGGCAACCACCCCACTCACCGCCATATAGCCATAGACCACTTTGCGGAGCACAGCCACCGAAATACGGTTAAAGACCTTGGAGCCGATAAAGGTGCCGACCACCACGCCCAAGATTGCAAACACCCAAGCCTGGCCGACAGCAGGGGTCAGAAATCCGTTTTGCGAACGGACCACCGTCATAAAGACATTACCAGCAAAAAAATACAATTGGGTTTGTGCGGCATAATGCTGTTTATCGGGTTCCGACTGAACGTAATAGAGCACCGCCGGCGGCCCCTGCATGCCAAAGAATCCGCCCATCACACCGCTAACACTCCCCATCGTCATCTGCATAGGAACAGACTGGCTGACATGGATGCGGGAAGAAAAGAACAGGAAGTAGACACTAAGCAGAATGAGCACGCCACCCAACACATGCATAAAGAAAACGGTGTCGAACTTGGCGACATAGCCCACCGCAAAGTAAGAAGTGACGAAAAAGGCGGCCAGCATAGGTACAACCCTTTTCAAAACAATGAAATTCCGCATTTGCACCACAATCACCAACGACTGTGTGAGCGCCAACAGTCCCGAAAGCGTTGTAGACTCCCCATAAGACGGCATGACATAAGGCAGAATGGTCATGATGAAGATGCCAAAGCCAAACCCACTGACACGCTGGATGAAACTAGCGACCACACTGGCCACAAACAGAATAAGGATAACAGAAACGGAGAAAGACATTGTTGGCACTAATTTTACGCAAAGTTAGTGATAAAAGCAGACATAAATAAAACAAAAAAAGAGAACCAAATACTTGATTCTCTTTTGCGGTGCGTATGGGACTCGAACCCATGACCTCCGCCGTGACAGGGCGGCATTCTAACCAGCTGAACTAACGCACCAGTTTTCCCAGCTAACCTTATCGGTTTTGCAGTGCAAAGTTAGAACAAAAATCAGACATATACAAACCTAGAGCAAAATATTTCTATCTATTTCACACGAAAAATGAAATTGGGAGGAAAGCACCCCATAAAGTGGCAGGGAGGCATCAGCAGCACCATTCTATTCTACTCTGCTTACTTTCTGTGCACATTTGCTCTTTCAGAGGGCAGGCAGACCCTCTAATTTTGCGTCAAAAACAAAACTTAAACGATTATGATCACATTTCTAACATTTGTTCCACTGGTATTAGTCGTCTTTACGGTGTTCAGTATAGCTTCCAAATTAGGGCTGGAAGACTCATTAGCAATTGTTTCGCTCGTCACCATACCAATAGCAGGCATCTTTCTGTACTACACCAACCCAAACGCGCTCTTTTACATATACTCTGCCATTTGTGCCATTTTCTTTCTAATCATATCTGTAAAATTTTACGACACCTACATTCCATTTATCGTTATCGCCATATCGGCGACGGCCGTCTACTTTTTGAAGACCGACACAAAAATCTACAACGATCTGTTTTTAGGTTGCTGTTTCAGCTACATAGCCATCATTATCGCCGCATTGAAAATTTTATCGAGCGAACTGGGGCATCACTAAGCCAAAAGAGTCACACGCACCGCACAACGGCTTTCAAAAAAAGTCGGACTAAAAACCTTACACAATATACCCTAAAAAAAGAGAATCGAATTATCGACGCTCTTTCTGCGGTGCGCATGGGACTCGAACGTTTGGTAAACAGGTATCTTGACAAGATTCCGGACTCTTGCCATAAACTTTTTTCAATTCTTAATGTTGATTTTAAGGACTGCTAAATTAAAAGAACAATATCAGAAGCATCTTAAAAGACAGCGGAACGGCACACCATTGAACCTGTTCGAAACACCCGAAAAGTTTCAAATCGCCTAAAACTCTTAGTATTAAAGCCACCAAACAGACAATATTTGTTGGCAAATACATTTTTTCGGAATATTTTATCCGTATCATGTATGTTTTTTTATAATTTTGCGTTGAAAAAAGAAGGATATAGTACAGTATTAAACTTGTCATTTGCAAATTCACAGTTCAGGACTGTACATTATTTATGTAGTTAGTCGTTTCACAACCACCTGTCATAGGGTTCTTACAGTTGGCGTTGTTAAAAAAAGGAAAGAGAACCCCCAAAATTTATGAAGTCTAAACATATTTTACCTTGGATTTTTCTGCTGTTCTGTTCATTCACACAGGCCCAAGAAACATTAAGTCCAGATTTTTTCCGGAAGCATACCGCATTGAATGGTCTTAAAAACCAGCAGGCAATAGTTCTTCCCGAATTAGAAAGAGAAGGATGCGAATTTTTAGAATGGAACACAAAAGAAGATGGAACTGGCAAATCGTACAAGCCAGGAGAAAAGTTCACGCCTGATGGGGACACGACCCTTTATGCCATTTGGAAGAAAAAAGACCCTAAAGACCCAGAAAATGGAAATGGTAACGGTAATGGCAATGGCAACGGTAACGGAAATGGTAATGGCAATGGTAATGGGAATGGCAATGGTAATGGTAATGGCAACGGTAACGGTAATGGCAATGGGAATGGTAATGGAAATGGTAATGGAAACGGTAATGGAAACGGCAACGGAAAAACAAACGTTACCTACGAAACGATAAACGTTTTACTTTGTGAGGGAGAAACCTACAAAATCGGCAACAAAGAATTCTCAACACCAGGGACACACACAACGAAGTTAGCCAACAAACAAGGCGGCGATTCAATTGTCACCCTGAACATAGAGCAAGCGCCAAAAGACACCGTAGAGATAAAGGACTACATCGTGGACAAGACCCACTATGAAGGCAACGGATTCTCGGTTGACATAAAAGAGGGGGCAGTCAGCACCTACACCCAGACACTGAAAAACCAATATGGTTGTGACAGCATAGTAACGCTCGTCCTCACCTCCTACATCCAGCCATCGCCCATATACGAGACCATCTGCAAAGGCGAGACCTTTACCATAGCAGGGAAGACCTTCGACAAAACCGGCGACTACGAAGTTGTGCTTGGAAAATTCAAGGGAAGCGACGCAGACTCGACACAACAAATACACCTGTTTGTGTCCGAGCCAAACGAGACAACACTTTATGACACCATTTCAATTGCCGACAGAAAATATAAAAAGAACGGTTTCAACATAAAAAAACTTAAAGTCGGCGAGAACACTTACACCAAAACCTACAAGAACCAATTCGGCTGCGACAGCGTGGTCACACTGGTGTTGGAAGTTGCCCCACACACAGTTTACGGAGAAGAAATAGACGAAGCAATTTGCGACAATGAGACCTACACATACAACGGCGAGACCTACAAGCCTGGCAACAGCTACACTTTGCATGAAACAACAGCCCTAGGCTACGACAGTGTGGTTATATTGAACATAAAGAGTTTGCCAACCAGCAAGAGCCGCTATTCGGCCACAGTAAATATTGGAGACAGCTATTCGGAAAACGGTTTTGAGTTGCCAGTGCAGGAAAAAGAAGGCGTATTCTTCCACAAACTGACAACCACAAACGGTTATGGATGCGACAGCACCATAACCCTGCAGTTGAACGTCGTAATTCCGAAAGACACCATAACAGTTCCAACCCTGTTCACACCCTATTTGCGAAATGGGAAAAACGACATCTTTATGGACGATTACGAAGTCTACATCTACGACCGTTATGGCAACCTGGTCTGCCACTCTAAAAACGGTTGGGACGGATATTATAAAGGAAAACTTGCCGACCCAGGCGTCTATATTTACACAATCATACTGAAAGACAAGAGAAAGAAGAAAGGGACAATTGAACTATATAAATAACCTACATTTTACCTCAAGAAATGTTCAAAAAGATTAAAAGTTTGCTGATGATTCTTTTGTTGGCGACATGGCCAGCCATGCAGGCGCAAAAGAATCAGAAGCCAAACACAACTATTGACGCTTTGCTTTGCGCAAACGACACCTTCAGAATAGGAGACAAAGAATTCACCACTCCAGGCGTTTACACCATAAAGATGAAAGACAAGCAAGGGGGAGATTCCATTGTGAACTTAAACCTCAAGCCTGCGAGGACGGACACCGTGATTATTAACGACTTCATCGTCAACGAGACCCATTACAACAAGAATGGCTTCACGGTCGACGTAAAGCTAGGCACCCTCAGTTTTTTCTCAAAGACCCTCAAAAACGAATATGGTTGCGACAGTACGGTGACCCTGATACTGAATTCCCTTACCCAACCCATACCCGTCTACGACACCATCTGTAAAGGCGAGAGCTACACCATTCATGGTGAGACCTTCGACCAGACCGGCGAATACAAAATAGTTCTTGGCAAATACAAAGGCTGCGACTGCGACTCATCGTTACAGCTCCACCTTTTTGTAGCCGAACCCAACGACACCACCATCTACGACACCACCTCCACCACAAAAGGAAGCTATACGGCAAATGGCTTCAACATTGGGGAACTAACAGCCGGAGCCTCTACCTACACCGAAACATTTAAAAACCAATTCGGTTGCGACAGTACAGTCACCTTGTCGCTATATGTAAGCCCAGACTCCGCATACAGCAATCACCTATACGAGGAAATCTGCGAGAACGAGACATTCACCTATAAAGACAGCGCCTACAAGCCGGGCAGAACCTATATTCTGCACGAGACAACAGCCACTGGAGCCGACTCGATTGTATATCTGCATATTAAAAAACTACCAACCAGCACGTTCCATTACTATGCAGCCGTTTTCAAAGGATACGACTACCAATTCTACGGATTTGACTTGCCAGTACAAGAAAAAGTTGGAGTATTCTACCACAAACTGACAAAGACAAACAGGTATGGTTGCGACAGCGTGGTCACGGTGCAGCTGAAAGTTGTGGAGCCAATAGACAGCACAATTATACCAACGCTGTTTACGCCTCACACCCGCGATGGCAAAAACGACGTCTTCATGAAAGGTTACGAAGTCTACATCTACGACCGTTATGGCAACCTGGTTTGCCACTCTAAAGACGGTTGGGACGGCAGCTACAGAGGAGAGACAGCCGACCCAGGCGTATACATCTACACAATAATCTTAAAAGACGACAGAAAAAAGAAAGGGTCTATTGAAGTATACAAATAACAAGAAAAGAACAACATGAAGAAACCAGTTATCACTGCCATTGCAATCCTAATAACTACGACCGCCCTATCAATAGAACGAAAGTTCTTAGAAGGCTACACCATAGAGCAATCGCGCACCAACACAGAAAAAGCAGAGGGTGGTCTTTCCCTGCTGAACGGAAAGCTGGCCTTTACCAGAAACGACACCGTCTACTTGGCAGAAATGGGCGACAGCCTGGACATTCAATCCATAACCCCAATGCCCGACCTCAGCAGTTTAGGCATAGAAGGCCAGTTTACCCAATACGGCAAAAGCATCATTTTTTCAAAAGGGGGCGAGCTCTACCAAGCAGAACAGGTCAACAACCTTTGGGGGAATCCTCAGAAATTGAAGATTGACGGACTTGGCGGAGGCCGAACAGAAATAAAGGGGACATCGTTTGCCGCAAGAAGATGGACCTACCGAGAGCCTGCAGTGAAAGGCATGTACAACCCTGCGCTTTCGAAGAACGGAAAACGCCTCTACTACTCAGCAACATTTGAAGGCGGAGCCGGCGGAAAGGATATTTGGTATTCAGACTGGAACACCGACCGATGGTCGGCACCAGTAAACATGGGCGAAAGAATCAACACCTCCGCCGATGAAGACTTCCCATTCTTGGCAGGCGACAGCGCATTCTATTTTACGTCTAGCACCAGCGACACGCTAACGGGTTCGAACATCTTCAAGACCAGCCTTACAGACCGTACAAGACCAGAGATGATACCAACAGCCTTCAACACCAACAGCAACGACGAGAATTTTGTAGTGGTAAACGGCTGTCCGTTCCTCATTTCCAACCGAGACGGCAACGACAACATCTACCGTCCTGAGAAACAGAAGCCTGTAATAGTAGAGACCGTACCAACCGACACTGTGCCGGCGGAAGCCATCGTCAAGACCGACACCGCAATGAAGGTGATAAGGAAGGACTACAACACCTGCATCTTCTACTTCGATTTCGACAAGACATCGCTGATTGACAGCTACGATAAAGAATTCGACTACATCTACGAATTCATCACCTCTAATCCAGACAGCAAATTCCTGATAAACGGACATACCGACACCCGAGGCACCGAAAAGTACAACAAAAAACTTTCAATCAGCCGAGCAAAGATTGTTCGCGACCGACTTGTAAAGATGGGCGTAGACAAGAGCCGTTTGGTACACCAGGGATTCGGAGAGTTACAGCCAGAAATCAGGGATGCGAAAACCGAAGAAGAGCACCAGAAGAACCGCCGTGTAGAAATCATCAAACTTGACTAATCAGAGACCATGAGAAAGAAAGCTATATTATACACATTGTTTACCGCACTCGGCCTTTTACAGGCAAGTGCCCAGCAAGACCTTTTGCTCTCGCAAGAAATCTTCTCGCGCGTAAACAAGAACCCAGCCGCGACCGGTAACACCAACGATGTAGACATCTTCCTGCATGGCCGAATACAATGGGCGGGCATAGAGAACAGTCCGCGCACGGGCGTGTTGAACGTGACCAATTATATCGACAAGATTAAGTCAGGAATGGGCTTCACCTGCTCGTACGACAAGATAGGTGTGGCACACAGCACCACAAACATGAAGTTGGTTTATGCCTATCAGATAGACTTGAGCGACAACTACGTGCTCTCGTTCGGTTTGGGAGGCGGCATCAACATCGGTTATTTCGATGCCTACCAAAACACAGTTGAAGACTACTCGGAAATAGGCGAGGAATCACTCCCCGCCGACAAAGAGACAGAAGTATCGCCCGACTTCGATTTAGGTTTTGAGTTGACCAACCCCTACTGGACATTAGGCGCCTCGGTCACCCACCTAACCAAGAACGAGGAGACCACCTTCCAGTCGGAACGCCATTACTACCTATACGGGACATCGCTAATTCCGCTATGCACAAAATGGGAACTGGCCCCAACCGTAGCCTATATGCACCGCAACAAAACCAACGTGCTTGAGATTGGCTCACTTGCATTCTACGACCGTTTCATTTGGGGCGGAGTCACCTTCCGACCAGACCTCAACGAGGGGTTCGACCCATCGATGCTGGTTATGACACTCGGTATAGAATGGAAGAAATTCCGCTTCGGCTACTCTTACGACCTAGGTTTCGGAACGAATTACCGACTGCCTTCGAACACACACGAACTCATTCTCTCGTATGGAATAGACAAAACGAAAAAGAAGAAGTAAATAGCGAAAGCGGGTGGCAAAAGCCATCCGCTTTTTTATTGGTGCCCGTTTTTGCACATATCTGTTAGAAGCCCATCACCTTACATTGCGATCGGGAAAAGAACGGTTACATGCTCTTCTGCTCACCTATTTTCTATCGTATAAAAACATTGGCAGCAGAAGCGCCGCCTTCATAGGACGGAGAAGCATTAGGAGTAGCAAACATACAACCAATAGTCAGCATACTAGTTTTAGGATGTATAGGACTTATAATTCTAATCGGCCAGTCAGTCAAACATACCAATAGCCCTATAACGCAAAAAAGAGAATCAATTTCTTGATTCTCTTTCTGCGGTGCGTATGGGACTCGAACCCATGACCTCCGCCGTGACAGGGCGGCATTCTAACCAGCTGAACTAACGCACCAGTTTTTCCAGCTAACCTTATCGGTTTTGCGATGCAAAATTAGGTCAAATTGGGCTACTATGCAAATTTTCTTTCCTAAAAATCGCAAGTAAAATATAGTAAACTTATAATCAAACGTTTATTTCTGCACCAGCGTCACACCGCCAGGAGCAACAGAAAGTTCAACACGCGCCCCTTCGACCATAGGCAGGTTATGCCCCACATGACCAACAGGGAAATTGAAGCAGACCGGATAGTCATAGTCGGCCACCATAGCCATCACAATCTCTTCAAGTGTCTGTCCAAATTCGGAGTTCGGCACAATATCGGTAAACTGCCCGACAATCAAGCCATTAAGTTTAGAGAGCATACCACTGAGGCGCAGGTTGTGCATCATGCGGTCGATGTGGTATAACTTTTCCGAAAGGTCTTCAATAAACAAGATATTCCCTTTGGCGGGGAATTGGAACGGAGTACCCTGCAACGCATAAATGAGCGAGAGGTTACCACCAAACAATCGGCCCGAAGCCACACCGCAGCGGTTCATAGGGTCGGCGTCGACCTTGTAGTCCATTCCCTTCTTACCGAAAAGGATGTCGCGCATAGCATGCAGCACACTCTTTTGCGAATGTGAGTTCGCCAGCGCCTTAGCCATAGGGGCGTGCAACGAGCAGCACCGGTTATGCGAAACTGCCGCATGCAGGGCCGTAATGTCGCTGAACCCAATAATCCACTTTCTGTCGGCGAGCAGACTAGACAAGTTCATCCGTTCGAGCAAGCGCAGCACACCATAGCCGCCACGGCTACACAAAACGCACCTCACCTCAGGGTCGGTCAACGCATTTACAATATCGGCGCACCGGTCGTCGTCAGTACCGGCAAAATGTCCGACGTGGTCCAGCGCGTGAGGAGCCACACGCACACGAAGCCCCCACCCCTCCAACGTATGTTTAGCGCCATCGACCAAAGCAGCATCGGCCAAAGCGCTAGAAGGAGAGACTATAACAACTAAATCGCCCTGTTTGAGGGCAGGAGGTAGATTTCTTGTGAGCATTTTATCGTTTTTTCAAAGAGTTTTCAAGTTTAGACAGTGTGGAAAGGACGCCTTCGGACTGCCTTTGCAGATTGGCCGCCCCTTTTACCAGCACGTCGGAAGAGAAATCGGTCACATCGAGCACATCGGCCATATCGGTAAGGGCCTTGCGGATGTCGGCGACCTCACGAAGAGCGGATGTCGGGTCCATAGTGTCGGCCAAACCGTTTTTTACCATGCCCACTAGTTTGTTGCTACGATCCACACACTGGTTAAAGACATTGACCTGCCGGTTCAACAAAACGACCTCGTAATTGTGTTGCAGCCGCAAGATTTCGCCAGCAATCCAATCGTTAGCGAACCCGTTGCCACGCATACGCGCCAGTTGTCCGCCCAAACGAGCCAGCGAATCTTGAGCATTGTACGCAACCAGCGAATCGCGCCAGTTAAAGAAGACAGGAACAGGAACATCAGCCCCCGGATTGTCGATTTCGTCGTAATAATGCGGATAATCGAGGAACTGGAAGAGCGGGTCTTCCGGCATGTGGGTGCGCACCATTCTGGCAGGCTCAACCATAAAGTAGGTCGGGTCGAGCCGGTGCACATACTGCGCCTCGTTCAGCATATATCCGCCACCCCAAGTAGGGTCGAAAAAATAAGGTTTCTGGTCGATGACACAGCCCACCCACTCGTGTCCGTCGTCGCGCACGTTATTGTGTGAAACCGAGTAGCCACCAATCAGATATGCCTCCACACTCAGCCGTTTAGCCACCGCATAGAACAACGATGCGAAATTTGCGCAGACCCCCTCGCCGTTTTTCAGCGTCCAAGCCGCCAGTTCGTCGGGATTAGAGAAAGACAGTTGCACATCGCGCTTCTCCATATTATAGCGCAGGTGGGAAGCCTCCCACGAATAGAGCGCCCAAAGGCGGGCCTCTACCCCACTGTAATGCTCACCTATATAGGCCGCCAGACCGTCGACCGTAGCCGTATAACGGGCAGGAATATCAACCGCCACATACGCATCGGCAGGCAACGCCTTCAGGCCTAACGGCAGCAGCAGCGCAAAAAGGGACGAGAGCAGAAACGACTTCAGCATCGGGAGAACCATCACTTACGGAAGAAACGACCCAGAACAGGGACAGCCGTGACAGGCAAATCGCGCTTGAACACCAGCGCCACGTAGAGCCCCAGCATAAGCGTATTCTGCACATAGGCGAGAATGCCAGTAAGCGGAGACAAGCGGCTGACCGCAAACATACCCATTGCCACAAAGAAATAAAGCGCCAGCGTCTTGAGGTCGTAATTGACCGGATAGTAGTGCTGCCCCGCAAAATAAGAGAGAATCGTAATAGTGACAAAGCAGATGAGCGAAGCCACCGCCGAAGCCCAATAGCCCCAGACCGGCACACCCGCCACATTGACCACCACTGTAATTACCAAACCAATAACCGAGAAGATGGCGCCAAAATGGGTCTTATCGGTCAGTTTATACCACAGCGAGAGGTTGAAGTAAATGCCCTGGAACAGGTAAGATACCAAAACCACAGGCACAATAACCAATCCAGCATGGTAGTCGCGCTGTATAATGAACTTCAAGATGTCGAGGTAGAACACCATACCCAGGAAAATCAGCAGTGAGAAGATGACAAAGAACTTCATTGCATCGGCATACTCCTTTTTCTTGTCGCCGCCCTTGTTTTGGGCGAAGACAAACGGCTCGTAGGCATAACGGAACGCCTGGGTGAACATCATCATCACCATAGCCACCTTAAAGCAGGCGCCATAAATACCCAGCTGTTCCTGCGCCTCGACAACAGAGTGTCCGCCCCACGTATAGATAACCGGGAAAAGAATCTTGTCGAGCGTCTGGTTCATGATGCCGGCGACCCCCAAGATGAGGAGCGGCAGCGAGTAACGGAGAATCTTCTTCAACAGGCCCCTGTCGAGAGAGAAGTCAGACTCCCTGATTTCACGCGAGAGCAAGGCCACCTTGCTCAATGTAGAGATAAGGTTCGCCACAAACACATATCCGACACTGTAAGAAGGGTTATAGAACCAGTCGACCGTAGCCGGAGCGACCTTGTGCAGCCAAGGACAAATGAGGAGGAAGAACACATTAAAGAAGATGTTGACGCCAATCATAATCAAATTGACCATCGCGAACTTCGCAGAACGGTTTTTGTAGCGCAGATAAGCCATCGGTATGCAGCAGAAGGCATCGATAGCGACCGTCACACACATAACAGCCACAAAGTCGGCATGTCCGTCAATCTGCAGTGCCCCAGCCATAGCTGGAGAGAGCAAGACGGCAAAGACCGCAAAAACAGCCGAAGAGAGCCCCACGCACCAAAGCACCGAGCTGTAGACCTTTTTGGGTTCGTTTTCCTCTTTGTTCACAAAGCGGAAGAACCCCGTTTCCATACCATACGTAAGAATAACGATCAGCAACGCCGTCCAGGCGTAGATGTTGGTGTAAATACCGTATTCCGATTGGTTGGCCAGCACGTAGGTATAGTACGGAGCCAGACACCAGTTGAGGAAGCGGCCAAAGATGCTGCTAACGCCATAAACAGCGGTTTGTGCAGCCAATTTCTTCATTTCAGCCATTTTCAAAAACAAATCAAATTAACCGATGCAAAGGTACAAAACAAAAAGGTATACAACGAAAAAAGAGACCCAAAGGTCTCTTTTATCAACGTCAAAATTTCTTAATCTGAATTAGTCAAGAATCTTTGAACTTGGTTTGAACTTAGCAACAGTCTTAGCAGGAATCTTGATTTTAGCCTTAGTAGCAGGATTAATACCTTCGTGAGCGGCTTTTTCAACAGTAGAGAAAGTACCAAAACCAATGAGTGCAACAGAATCTTTCTTTTTCAAAGCACCCTTAACAGCATCGATGAAAGCGTTCAAAGCCTTTTCGCTATCAGCCTTAGTCAACTGAGAAGCAGTTGCGATAGCATCTACCAATTCACTTTTATTCATAATATATAAAGAGAAAAAATTAATAATTTTTGTTTTTCAGGATTACCAGATTAGGTACTTTTATTAACACATACTAATTATCTAGCCTTGCAAACAAGGCACACACCCCAAAATTATAGATAAAACATTAAAAAACAAGAGAAGAGGGCGGAAAAATGTTCAAAAAAGCGAATTAAAGTGCCAGTTCGGGTAATAATGGGGGTCCTTCATCGGATTAAAAGGTCAAATTATCCAATAAAAAAGAGTAACTTTGCAGTAAAATAAAAGAATATGTCACAATACAGGTCACCACTTTTCGACTTAGGTCCGGGTGTAAAAAACCTTATCATCATCAACTTGCTGATATGGTTGTTCGACATCACCAACTACAACAAGCACCTTATAGGCATCGACTTGCACGAGATGTTCGGGCTGCACTATTGGGAATTGGACAGTTTCAATCCGTTCCAGATGATAACCTACATGTTTTTACACGACCGGAGCGGCATTATGCACGTTTTCTTCAACATGTTCAACCTGTGGATGTTCGGAACGATGATGGAGCGTCGATGGGGCACAGCCCGTTTCCTTATATTCTACTTCATTTGTGGAATAGGCGGAGCGCTAGCACAACAGGCGGCATGGAGCACCCTGTTTGTCGGGAAATCGACGCCTGAGCTTTGCCAAATGCTGTTCAGCACAGACATCACCCGTGGGGGTTCCCTCACCACATTCAACATAAATCTAGGCTCTGACCGCTTCCCGAACATCGTCCATCTCGACTCGATAGAAGCCCTGCGCCAGTTCATCGTGAATTTCAAGACTCCATTAGTAGTAGGCGCCTCGGGAGCGACCTTTGGCGTAATGGTCGCCTTTGCGATGTCGTTTCCCAACCTGCCGCTGTACCTCTTCTTCATACCAATACCGGTTAAAGCCAAATACATGATTGGCTTCTTTGTGGTACTGGAAATTGTAGAGACCTTCACCAGGACCACAGACGGCATTGCCCACCTGGCCCACTTGGGCGGTGTGCTGTTCGGTGTGCTGCTGATACTCTGGTGGCGCCGTACAGGAGAAGATTCAGGACCTATGTTTTAAAATTAACGAAAGGTAAAAATGTCAAACTTGATAAAAGAACTGGGAACCATGTATAAGGAGGGCGACCTCCTGAGCAAACTGATATTCATACTCAGTGGGATATTCTTGGTGTCGTTGCTTACAAACATGATATTGAGCCTGTTTGAAGCCCCCATACTGCTACGGTTCATTTTCGCCCTACCCGCCAACGTAGAAGAAGCGCTGTCGATGCCGTGGGCCATCATCACCTATATGTTCTACCACGAGAATCCGATACATTTTCTGTTCAACGTACTGATGCTGTATTGGATGGGGCGCCTCTTCCTGATGTCGTACCAGTCGCGCGACCTGGTGAACCTCTTTCTATTCGGAGGCATTGTAGGCGGACTGTTCTTCATACTCGCCCTCAACATCTTCCCATCGTTGTCGGCCTACACCAACTACACGACCCTCGACGGATCGTCGGCCGCCATCATCGCCCTGCTGGTGGCAGCGGCAGTAGCCGCCCCCGAAATGCGGGTGAAACTGGTGCTACTGGGAGAGATCAGACTCAAATGGATAGCGCTGTTTTTTGTGGCCGTAAGTGTGCTGATAGACCACAAGGAGAATGCCGGCGGCTGCTTCTCGCACCTTGGAGGCGCCGTTGCAGGCTACCTGTTTGGCTACAATATGCGCAAAGGCAACAACATTACCGCATGGATTGGGCGCATCATCGACTTCCTGTCGGGCCTGGCAGATAAAATCGTCAACACGGTCAAAGGCAACAAGTCGACAAAATTCAAGGTAGTGTACAACAACACCGGCAAAACGACCGCCGACGAGAGCTACAACATGCGCAAAAAAGCCCAAAATGACGCCATCGACGCCATTTTAGACAAGATAAAAGAAAGTGGATACTCATCGCTGACCGAAGAAGAGAGACAGATTCTTTTCAACGCCAGCAAAAAATAAACGGGACTTCCGAGCGAGGAAGGGACTGAATGCTATATAGAATACTAAAATACCCCCTACTGTTAGGTACGCTGGTGCTTGCGGTGCTGTTGCTGTGTGCAAGTGCCACAGCATGGATACGCCCATCGACCACCATGTTTTTCGCCTACTTGGGGATGGCCTTCCCGGCAATAGCCCTGCTCAACATTCTGGCAGCCGCCTACTGGGTGCTGAAGCGCAAATGGTACCTGATAATACCGGTAGGGACCCTGTTCCTTTGCGGGCACAACCTGCAAAAGACCCTGGGCATACACAAAGCCAATCCGGCCGAGAAGATCATCACCGACAAGATAAAGGTGGTGAGTTACAACATAAAGTTGTTTGACTTTTACGACAAAGAGACCAGGGTGCTAGACTACCTGCTAAAGCAAGACGCCGACATCGTCTGCCTGCAAGAGTTCGGCTACTACACCGGCAAAGAGAAGCGCTTCCTGACCCGCGACCAGATTATGGCCAAAATGAAGGAGAAATATCCCTACCACCATTTCAGCCAGTCGGAGTTACAGATGAAGGGCACCTACGGAATGGCCACTTTCTCGAAGCACCCGATTATCAAGCACGACGACATTGCCATAGAAAGCCGCTACAAATCGGCCATCTACAGCGACATAAAGATAGACAGCGACACGCTACGGGTTGTGAACCTGCATTTGGAGTCGAACAAGCTGACCAGCGCCGAGCGGAAAATGCTGCAGCACCTCAGAAGCCACTCCGACAGCACCAACAGCAAGGCGAAAGCCCTCAACCGGAAACTGAGCGAAGCCTACAGCCTGCGCGAGAAGCAAGCCGAGAAAGTTGGCGAACTGGTAGAACAGACCAAATATCCGGTGGTGCTATGCGGCGACATAAACGACGTGCCGGTGTCGTACACCTACAGCAAACTGGCCGGAAGCAAGCTAACCGACTCGTTCCTAGAAAGAGGGAAAGGCTACGGCCACACCTTCAACGAGGGGTACATCAAATTTAGAATCGACAACATAATGCACAGCAAGCAACTGCTGGTGAAAAAATATGTAAGAGACAAGGTGCCCTATTCAGACCACTATCCGGTGATAGTCGATCTGGCATGGGCCAAACAATAAGACAACGCAAACAAACCAAATATGGATAACAGCATAAAGATTGAATTTCCCAACAGCAAAAAGATATACATGCAAGGGAAACTATTTCCTGAAATAAAGGTCGGAATGCGTCAGGTAACGCTCACTCCAACCGTAAGGATTGTAGACGGCAAGCGAGAGATGGAGCAGAATGCACCTGTTACCGTATACGACACCAGTGGTCCGTTTGGAGACGCGAACATGGAGGTGGACCTGAAGAAAGGCCTGCCCCGCATGCGTGAAAGCTGGATAGAGCGACGGGGCGATACCGAGTTATTGAAAGAGATTAGTTCGGAATACGGCCGTATGCGCCGTGACGACCACAGCCTCGACCACCTCCGTTTCGAGCATATAGCACTGCCACGCCGCGCCAAGGCGGGCCGTGAGATTTCGCAGATGTACTACGCGAAGCAGGGCATCATCACCCCAGAAATGGAGTACGTAGCCATCCGCGAGAACATGAACTGCGCCGAATTGGGAATACCTACCCACATCACCCCCGAATTTGTACGACAAGAGATAGCCGCCGGCCGTGCCGTGCTGCCAGCCAACATCAACCACCCCGAAGCCGAGCCTATGATTATAGGGCGCAACTTCCTGGTGAAGATAAACACAAACATCGGCAACTCGGCCACCACGTCGAGCATTGAAGAAGAGGTGGAAAAAGCCGTATGGAGCTGCAAATGGGGCGGCGACACCCTGATGGACCTGTCGACAGGCGCCAACATCCACGAAACCCGTGAATGGATTATCCGCAACTGCCCAGTGCCAGTTGGCACCGTGCCTATTTACCAGGCGCTTGAGAAAGTAAACGGCGATGCCGACAAACTCGACTGGGAACTTTTCAGAGACACGCTGATTGAGCAGTGCGAGCAAGGCGTCGACTACTTCACCATCCATGCCGGCATCCGCCTGAAGAACGTGCACCTGTCGGAAAAGCGTTTGACCAAGATTGTGTCTCGCGGAGGTTCCATCATGAGCATGTGGTGCAAGAAGAAGAACCAGGAAAGCTTCCTATACGAGCACTTCGACGACATCTGCGACATACTGGCACAGTACGATGTAGCCGTCAGCCTCGGCGACGGACTGCGTCCCGGCTGCACAGCCGACGCCAACGACGAGGCCCAGTTTGCCGAGCTCGACACCTTGGGCGAGTTGGTACAGCGCGCATGGGCAAAGAACGTGCAGGCCTTTATAGAAGGCCCCGGCCACGTGCCAATGCACAAAATTAGGGAAAATATGGACCGCCAGATGAAGAGCTGCCACGAGGCGCCATTCTACACACTAGGTCCGTTGGTCACCGACATAGCTCCCGGCTACGACCACATAACCAGCGCCATAGGAGCGGCACAAATCGGTTGGTTTGGCACAGCCATGCTGTGCTACGTCACTCCGAAAGAGCACCTGGCCCTGCCGAACCGTGAAGACGTACGCGCCGGCGTTGTAACCTACAAGATAGCCGCCCACGCGGCCGACTTGGCCAAAGGCCACCCGGGCGCCTCGATCCGCGACAACGCCCTCAGCAAAGCCCGCTACGAATTCCGCTGGAAAGACCAGTTCAACCTGTCGCTCGACCCCGAGCGCGCGAAAGAGTACTTTATAGCCGCAGGCCACACCGAAGGCGAATACTGCACCATGTGCGGGCCTAATTTCTGTGCCGCCAAAATTTCGCACGACCTGGAAAGCTGCAAGTCGAAGTAAAAAAAAAGGAGCTAAAGTTTGGAAGACCAAACAAAAAGCACTAATTTTGCACCCGATTAATTCACTATACAAAACAAAAATTATGTATTTAGATTCTGCAAAGAAAGCCGAAATCTTCGGCAAATACGGAAAGTCTAATACCGATACTGGCTCTTGCGAGGCCCAGATAGCGCTATTTTCATACCGTATTAGCCATTTGACTGAACACATGAAGTCAAATCACAAAGATTATACAACACAGCGCGCTCTTAAGGCATTGGTCGGCAAACGTCGTCGTCAGCTCGACTACCTTAAGGCTAAGGATATCGAGAGATACCGCGCTATTATTAAGGCTCTTGAAATCCGTAAGTAATATCTTACCGATCCAAGTAAAAATTAGCAGCATCAAGACATCTTGGTGCTGTTTTTTTTATGCACATCTTAGCAAGCGTAACACCAACAAATTGCCAAGGATTGATTATCTTTGTGGAATAAAGTGAATTCACAGCCCCAGAACAGAGGCTGTAATTGAAACTATTTAAGAATAAGAGACTTTGCTGCCAGCGTCGCATATGGCAAGGATGGCTAAAGGGCAAAAAAGCGGCACCACCGGCCCAGCAGGAGAAAGAAGGCAACAAAAATGCAGTGAAGTCGACAGACATTAAAACAGAAAGAAAATGAGTAGAAAAAAAGGCCGAGGTGGTTTTGGCAAAAAAAGCAGCAAGAAAAGTAGCGAACGCCGCAGTGTTAAAGATAGATCACAGAAAATAGCAAACGCATTCAGTTTCCGTGGCAGCCGTTTCGGCAAACCAGCCGAAAAGAAGAGAAGCGGCCTGCGCAAGGAGACGAGAAACGCCATAGAACAGGCATTGGTCCGTTATTTCTATAAGAACCGCGACAGCGTCGTCAACCACAAGCAATTGCTGGAGGTGATGAACGCAAAGCAGAAAGAGGAAATCAGCGAATTGGACCAAAACATCATCTACCTCTACAAGCGCGGATTCATTACCGTGCCTGAGACCGGTAAATACCAATTCAACAACGAGACCAAACTCTATAAAGGAAAACTGGTCCGCAAGACTGGATTCAAGATTGTTTTCGTGCCAGAAGGCGCGGAAAACGCAGACGGCAGCGACGAAGTCTTCATTGGCGAGGACAATATGAACCACGCGCTGGCCAACGACACCGTCTTGATACGCAAATTCGAGCGTTCGAAAGAGGACAGTGAAGCCGGACAGGTGGTAACGGTGCTGGAACGCGCCCGCGAAACCTTCGTTGGCGAACTATGCATTTCAGAAAAATTCGCCTTCGTAAAAATAGACAAGCGTATATGTCCGAACGACATCTTTGTTCCGCTTGACAAGATCAAGAACGGCGAAGACGGAGACAAGGTGCTGGTCCGCTTCCTAGGCTGGGAAGACGAAGATAAGAATCCGAACGGTGAGGTCATCGACGTGTTAGGACACGCTGGCGACAACAATACCGAAATGCACGCAATATTGGCCGAATTCGGCTTACCATACAGCTATCCGGAAGAAATCAGCCGATACGCAGAAACGCTATCGGGTGAAATCACCGAACAAGACTTGAAAGAACGCATCGACTACCGCGACGTGGTGACTTTCACTATAGACCCTATCGACGCGAAAGACTTCGACGATGCGCTCTCCATCAAGAAACTGGAGAACGGGCACTGGGAGGCAGGCGTGCACATTGCCGATGTGAGCCACTTCATGAAGGAAGGCGACCTGCTTGACCAAGAGGCCGTAGAACGCGCAACATCGGTCTACCTGGTAGACCGTACAATACCAATGCTGCCGGAATGTTTGTGCAACGTGCTGTGCTCGCTACGCCAAGACGAGGACAAATTCGCCTACTCGGTACTTTTCGAGATGGACGACAACGCGAAAGTGTACAACTACAAGATAGCCCACACCATCATCCGCTCGAACCGCCGCTTCTGCTACGAAGAGGCACAAGAGCGTATCGAGAAGAAAGAGGGCGACTATGCTGAGGAGATTCTGATTCTCGACCGCTTGGCAAAGAAGCTGCGCGAAGAGCGCTTCAAGAACGGCGCCATCAACTTCGAGAGCCAGGAAACGAAATTCGTCTTAGACGAGAACGGCAAACCGTTGAGCGTCTACTTCAAAGTCAGCAAAGACGCGAACAAACTGGTAGAGGAATTTATGCTGCTGGCCAACAAGACCGTAGCAACCCACATCGGCAAAGCGGCCCCTGGCAAAAAGGCCAAGACGTTTGTATACCGTGTGCACGACACACCAGACCCAGAACGCCTGAGCAGTTTGAACGAGTTCATCTCAAAATTCAACTATAAGATCAAGACCGACGGCAAGAACAACGAGGTGTCGAACTCCATCAACCAACTGTTGAAAGACGTGAACGGAAAGAAGGAACAGCACCTGATTGAAACCATAGCCGTACGTTCAATGGCAAAGGCCGTATACACCACCAACAACGTGGGCCACTACGGTCTGGCATTCGACTACTATACCCACTTCACCTCACCAATCCGCCGCTACCCCGACGTAATGGTACACCGTTTGCTCGACCGCTATGCGGCAGGCGAGAAAAGTGCGGACAAGAAGGCGATAGAAGACCTTTGCGAGCACTGCTCAGCGCAAGAAGTGCTGGCAGCCAACGCCGAACGCGCATCCATCAAATACAAGGAAGTGGAATTCATGATGGACAAGGTAGGCAACATCTACCTAGGTACCATATCGGGAATTCAGGAGTGGGGTCTGTACGTAGAGTTGAACGAGAACAAGTGCGAAGGTATGGTACCAGCGCGCGACTTGAACGACGATTTCTACATCTTCGACGAGAAAAACTACCAGATGATTGGCGAACACACCCGCAAGACCTACCAGCTGGGTGAAGAAGTCGTCATCAGAGTAGCGAAATGCAACCTCGAGAAGAAACAGATGGACTTCGAAATGATTGGCAAGAAAGACGAAGTTAAGGACCTTGAAAAGTTATTGAACAATGACCCTTCATAAATACATCAACCTGTTTGCCACTACCCTGCTTTTGTTGGCAACGGCCGCATGCGGCAACAAGACGACGACCGACCTTGAAGACGAAAACCTTCATGGCAAGGTCAAGTCGGTGACCGAACGCCAGTATATGGCCGTACAGCAATTCGACAAAGTGGTAAAGGGCGACCCCTACCGCCCGGAAGAGGGCGCCTGGGACATAAAGAAGACCTACAACAAGCACGGATACATGATAGAGTACCTGCAGCTGGCCATAGGCGACAACGACACCATAACGGTAACCAGCCGCGTGTTCGACTCAATTGTGCCAAGCCGCAAGCTGTTGGAGATAACCGACAACGAGAAGGGCGAAGTTATCCGCTACGAGGTAACCAAGTACAACAAAGACGGCAAGCCAGACACTATTGCCACCACCGACCCGTTCGGCACCCTGCAGCAGATGGTCCTCATCGACTATGAGCACAGAGGCCAGAAAGAGACCAAAAGCTACTACAGCAACAACGGCAACCTGCGCTACAAACAGATTACCATTCTCGACGGCGAGTACCCTATTTCGGTGACAAACTACGACAACGAAGGCCACATGATAGGCTGCAGACGCGACCTCTGGAAGAAAGGCCTACGCGACTCGACCGCCTTCTTCGACGAGCATGGGCGCTGCCTCAGCCGCATCGGCTTCGACTACGACCCCTACGGCAACATCGTCAACCAGCACGGGACCGACGAGAACGGAGACCCAATCAAAGTTGAGACCTACGAATACGAATACGACGAACAGAACAACTGGATCCGCTGTGTTTTCCGTGTGGAAGGCAAACCGTATTACGTGACAGAACGAACGATTGAGTACTACCAGTAATTTGTCAACCAGGCATATTATTCCATTACGCTCATTTTTGGTGCACATCTGCTCTTTTATGTTTAGGTAGATGTCGCTAGTTTTGTTTCATCCAAAAAAAACAAAAACAAGCACATACAAAAATGAAAAGTATCTCATCTGCGTTTATCGCATTAGTTTTAGCCGTTGGAAGTTCAAACTGTTTTGCAGCAGAAAAGCCAACCATTAGTGGGAAAAAGGGAAATTACTATTATGTTGACCTGGGTTTGCCAAGTGGCACCAAATGGGCGACTTGTAACTTAGGCGCAAAGAAACCGGAAGATGGAGGCATTTATCTGGCCTGGGGCGAAAGCGCGCCAAAAGACAAGTACAATTGGAAGAACTACAAGTTCAACATTGGAGAGTATGCCGGGAAAGAAAAGTTCTCGAAGTACAGTGAATACCGCAGAATTTTTAACGAAGGCGACAGCATCATGGTGCTTCAGCCAGTCGACGATGCGGCAACCCAAATGTGGGGCAGCAACTGGCGTATGCCTACCCGCAAGGAATGGGAAGAACTGGTGGAAGGTTGCAACTGGAAGGTAGTGAAGGCAGAAGATGGTTCAAACAAGGAGTACAAAGTCGGCATTTCGAAAAAGAACGGCAACGTCATCTACCTCACCATGGATGGCTACTATTCAGACGACTCCTTCTTTAAAGACGAAGGCCATTACTGGACCTCGGAAATGTACTCATTTAACAACCGCAGCCGCGAGGCCTGCAGTGCACGCGTAATTGCCAACAGCATTAAGTGCCACGGCACGAACCGCAAACAAGGCTTCAGCGTACGCGCTGTTGTAAAGTGATATATAACAAAAAAATACAGAGGGCGTGCAATGAGAATAGCACGCCCTCTGTATTTCTGTTTTTTTACAGTCATCTCATATAAGGTGGCCTTTATTCACTAGTTCATCAATTTGTTTTACAATATCATTAGTCATTGCACTCAAAGGTCGACGATACACATCGGACTCATTTTCATAAACACCATACCAAAGTCTATAAAAATTCACGCCTAATGTTGCCTCTAAACCCTTCAGTGAAGAATCCGTGTATTTATATGCCTTTATAAGAACATCTTCTGCAACATCTTTATGCTGGTTGCAGAAAGCTTCTAGATGAAGGCCATTCGCCATTCCTTTTTCAGATTTATCACAAACCTCCACTACTAGTTCATCATTTTTACGACTTAATTGATATTCGACAATACTATTTATATCCAATCTATACGAAAAAAGCGTTTTGGGATCCTTATCAACATAAAAATCAACTTTATAATCTACATTAGACTTTGTCCTATTACAAACTGGACAACATGGAACTAAATTGAAAAAATTTGTAGACAAATAAGGATATTCAGATTTTGGATATACGTGGTCAAAATCGAAACCTACAGTACCATTTACTAAACTTACTGCATATTGAGAGTTGCAATAAACACAAGTTTTAATTTTGAGTTTTCTAAAATTATCTAACAGATATTTACGACCATTTTCAGAGCTTCCTTCCCTTAACAATTCGTAATTCATTGCGTCAACAATATGCTCATAAAAACACTTTGTTTTATTATTAAAACATTTTTTTTGGGTCAAATCCAGAGATTTATAGTTTTTAAAAAGACTGATAACCTCTTCCACAGGAAGACTATTGATATCAACATATTTGTTAATTATTACTTCAATATACTTTCCATAATTAGTGCTTGCGCCCACTATAGTCTGTAGAGCTTGAAGATTTTTTTTAATATTATCTATATTTTTGCGATAACCAAATAGATTATTAGCATAATCCTTAGCTCTTTTCTTCAGTTTATTATCAATTATTATTTGTCTCATTTTTCTTTTCTAACTCCTTAATTTTATTTTTGTAATACTCAATTAAAGTTAAACCTTTGGTTTTCGCAAATTTAGTTTCATATAATTTTCTAAGCGAAGATTTCAAAATTGGTTCACCTATCATATCAATTATTTGTTCTACTTCTATTAAATCCACATCATTATCCTCACCTGTTAAAATATCCATGACATTGCGTATTTTATTTCTAGCAAATTCACCCATAAACCCATTTTCTAAAAAGAAAGAATCTTTGTAAATATCAAATATGTTTGCTCCAAAACTTACCAAATCCGGTTTTCGGACATTCCTTGTTACGCCATTCTCTCTTTTCAGATAATTTACACATTGATTAGGAATATCGGACAAAATCAAAGGAGAATGCGTCGTCAACACTACATTAAAGTTAATGCCAGTCATATCCCCTATACAATTCAAAACAGCAGTGATTATATTAATATAATTTCTTTGCCATTCAGGATGAAGCATTGTTTCCGCCTCGTCAAGAACAACTAGCTGTGACGTTTTATTTTCGAATTTATTAGGCCCAGTAACAATAAAATAATATAGACGGGAAATCAACCTTAAGATTTCAGCTTCCCCCCCGCTGAGCGTAGTATACCCAGATAAATCCTTTACGTAATTTAAATCAAAAACTCTAGAAACCAGATATTCAACACCGTTACTTTTATAAAATTTTAAAAAGTTCTCGAAATTTTCCCTACCTTCATCATCAACAATTTTGATATAATAATAACCATCTTTAAATACACAATGTTCATCAATCTTTTTTAATACTTTTACCAGTCTTTCATATTGTTCACTTAGTTTATATTGTTCATAGTATGATACATAATGTGAACAACGTTCTTTGGCTAATGCGAAAAACTCATCGTAAATATCAACATCAGGTTCTGCAGACTCAACAATAGACTTCCATTCACCCAATAACTCTATAATTTTTTCTTTATTATTATCGAAATATGGATCCACAGCCATATTTATAAGATTAAAATGGATAAATCGGCATTGTGTTTCTTTTTTTCCTTGTTCTACTGGCATTTCTTCCCATTTTTTTTGTGTATAATAATCTTCTTTCAAAAGTTCCTCAGAAAGTTGCTTATCGGACTGGCTTAAATTGTTCAATTTTTGTCCTGAACTATTTGGATAAAATCTTATATATGGGGGAATTTCAAAATTTATTTTATTCAGGACATCTCGTAACTCTTTATTTGCCAAAACAGCAGCAATTCGATATTGATCCTGAGCAAAATGGGCATTCAAGTGAAAAAATAGAGGATGTCCTAATTTAATTTTATAATCTTTCAATCGAGGATACCCCATAAAAAATGACCACTCCTCATTTGCATAGTCTTGCAGATCTTTAATGAACATAAACATATTAGAGGCATTTACAAGTCCAGAAAATTCTCCTGTAAGAACATTGTCTGCTTCAAAATGACAATGAGCATTAGAATAGTAAAATGTTGGTATTATTGGTTTTTTATCTGATTTTTTAGGTATTATATCAATCCATTCGATTTCTCTATCTTCAACGTTGTAATAAAGATCTCCAGAATCCTTATAGATTGCTAAGACTGAATTCTTTTTAAATTCCTCCACAACCTCTTCCATAAGCACTCTTAAAGCAGTTGTCTTTCCAGCACCATTATTACCAACAATAGAAGTTAGTGTTGAAATGCGGGGTCCCCAGAATTCGTCTTGTAATTGTTTGTTTTTCTTTATTTCAAGTTTGTCCTTTTTGTCCTCTATTTCAGAACGTGTATAATGATATTCATATTCAGTGTCAAAAACCAATTCCACGTCTTTCAGACACTTATAATTATAAACGTATAAATAGCATAACTCAATCATTGCCGTATTTTTTCAAATATGTATAATTAAATAGTAAATGCAAATAAAAAAATAAAGCACCACACTACCTGACCTCCAACATCTGCATCGGAATAAGCGAGCCGTCCATATCAGCAACCAGCAAAATGCCTTTCTGATTGAAAAAACATTCACCTTCCAACAGTTCTTTTTCCAAAGACATGGTCAACTTATTACCTTTAAGGGAATAAGAGCCAACCACTTTCCTTTCGTTATAGAATGAGCTAGATAGATCACACTCTAGCTTGCCATCCGGAAAAAATTGGAACATAATATCTGAATTTTTGAATCCTAATTTCATCTCGTACTTTTTCCCTACCAGGCTCGCACCCTCATTAAGGTCTTCACCTGCACCATTAGTCCCCTGTTTGTCAATGGTGAACGCTACAACTACAAGGTAACCCAAATGAGACAAGACCAAGGCCCTATTTCCATTCTTTGAAAAAGTAACAAGAAACGAATCGCGTTCAAATCGGTCAGGGCACATCATAGCCGCAACCCTAATGTTTAAGGAAGAATCCTTCTTTTCTTTCAGTTTCTTAACCAATCCGGAATCACGGGTTATAACCAATTCGTCGCCCTTGAAAGAATACTTGCCATACAACGTGTCGTTGCAGAAGAAGGTTCCATCTTCTTTGAACTGGATAACATCTGTAGAACCAAGCACGCCCAAAACAAAGGTTTTAGCACTCTTCTGTTTTACGTGCTCATTCATGTTCCCGACATTCCTGACATTCCAAGAACCGACCAAATCGGCAGCAACCGAATGTAAAGAGACGGCAACTACGAGAAACAGAAATAGTTTTTTCATCTTTTTATAGAATTACCCAGCTCACACATTCTGCAACAGCATGTTACGTACAGGGAGGTGGCGGTTTAACATATACTTGATCGAGAATTTGAAATGGCGGACCGTACGCACCTTCAGTTCAGAATAGATTTGCTGCATTTTATTGTCGGCATACCAAACCTCCATATCGGCCCTATTGTTATTCTTTTTCGCATTGATTAAGACAATACGGTAGAAGAAACTGAGAATCCACATAAAATCGCTGTCTACCCCCAACGCCTTATAATTGTCGTACAAAACGCTCAAGTGCCTGATGGCCGTAGACGCAGAGAGCACATACTTCGAGTCGTCGCTATTCTCGATGTAGCTGTAAACGGTAGCGGAACAAGTCCGTATTTTTTTCACAAAGCGAAGGTACGACAAGACAAAGGCCGTATCTTCAGAAAAGAACATATTCGGATTGAAGCATAAATTGTTCTGCCGAATAATAGACGCCTTGTAGAACTTGCACCAGCACACCTTAAACAGAAAAGACTGCGACTCTTGTCTGACAAACGTCATGACCTCGCTGCCCCTGTAAACGCAGTCGCCAAAGTTTTCGTCCTTTCCCAGCTGCGTTTTATAGCCGGCAACCACATAGTCGTCGGACTCGTCGAGTTGAAGGCACAAGTTAGAGAAATCGGGCGTTAACGAATCGTCGGAATCGAGAAAGAAGAACCACTCACCAGAAGCCCTTTCCACCCCCGCATTACGCGAAGAGCTGACGCCACCGTTTTCCTTGTCAACCACCAGCACACGGCTGTCTTTAGCGGCGTGTTGGTTACATATATCGAGCGTGCGGTCGGAGCTGCCATCGTTCACGACCACCACTTCAAGATCGGTATAAGCCTGTGACAAAACACTGTCGAGACAATCCGACAGGTGAAGCTCCGCATTATAAGCGGGAATTATGACCGATACTTTTACCATTATTTGAGTTATAAGTTACACTAGAACAACTGTTCCAATGCTGAAATACTTGCTTCTGGCAAAAAAGAAGCAATATGTTCTTTACTATCTGATACACGCTTTTCCGCCTCAGCCTGGTGGGCAATAACCCACGCCATAGCGTCGGCCATAGCAGCAACGTCGCCAACAGGGACTAAAAAGCCCGCCTTGCCTCCGTTAAGAATTTCGCGCGGCCCGACCGGGCAGTCAGACGCCACCACCACTTTACGCTGCATAAGCGCTTCGAGCAAGACCAGCCCAAAGCCCTCGTACTTCGCACTGTGGACCAAAAAAGAAGCCTTACTGATGAACGGCTGCGGATTGGCAATAAAGCCCAACAACTTGACAAACGGTTGTGCGCCAAGTTCGGCAATGAGCGCCTCTAACTGGCTACGGCTTGCCCCTTCGCCAATAATATAGAGGGCCTCGACAGCGCCGTTGCGCTTTTCCTGTTTCAGCCGGCAAAACGCCCTAATCAGCGTAGAGACATCTTTCTGGTTCTCTTCGAGACGTTCAACCGCCAAGACGAACTTTTTATCGAACAAAGGCAACAACGCCTCCCCAACAGGTTCGACAGCCTTGGCCAGAAGAGCGTCGAGGTCGACCGGATTGTATATACGCACCAGTTTGTCGGCCATTTCGGGGCACATTTTCAACGCCTCGTCGTACATGCCATTGCACACAAGCACCAACTTGTCGTAAACCGACATTTTAGAAACAAAGCGCTTTCTGCGTCTTTCAGAAGCCAGATGCCTGTCGAGGCTAAAATGGAAGAAGGCAATCACCCGCTTACCCCAACTCTTTTTCAAGAAGGCGCCATGACGGCAATCGAAATCGATAACAACATCGTGTTCGACAGCCAATTTACCAATACGCTGCGACAGCAAGAAGCGGCGGACAGGATTAAGAAAAACCTCATCGAACGTATCGATAAGAAAACTCTTCTTTTTATAGTGGTTCCTCCGCCTCCGAAAGGTCAAAACCCTGTTGTTCACAAGGTGGACCACCCTGACGCGGGAATCGATTCTGTCTAAGAAAACCTCTTGTTCGTTAGTGTTTAGCGCAATGGCAAGCGTAACGTGGTGCGGAGTGCAACGTGCAATATTGTTAATATAAGTGATGGCAACAGTTTCGGTACCACCATCTAAAAAATTATTCAACAAGAACAACAGTTTCCTGCTCTCCATAAGAAGTCAGCGATTAAGAATAAACCCTATTCAATCGACCTTAATGTCGGTGTCGTTCTCGCACTCGTTTTCCAGGATTTTGCACTGCATAACGAACCTGTAAAACGACTCTTGGTTAGCTCGGATGTATCCTAACTTGCCATGGAAGATTCCCCCTTTGAGTATGTAGCTCTTAAAAAAGCGCCAGAAAGGCTGGAAAATAAGCGACAGCATAGTAACATGGGTGCCTTTACGCTTGTACACCTCATTATCGGTATACTGGTTCAGCTTATCGACCAAATCGTGCATATAGCAAGAGAGGTGCACCATGGCCAAATCGGTTCTGCTAGCCGGAATCCTCTCTAAACGCCCCTCCACCTTCGGGAAGGTGTGGACATAAGGCGGCCACACCGTACCCTCGCGTTTAAAGAAACGCAACTGGGCGTCGGGGTAGGAAGATTTAACAAACTGGTTCAACATATAATTGCGGCGCGGAATATAAAGGCCGGCCGGACAGTCGGGTTCCTGAATGCGGGCATAGAGGTACTCGCGCAAAGCGGAAGGAATGAGTTCGTCGGCATCGACCACAAGCACCCATTCGCTAGAAGCAGACTGGATGGCAAAAGTACGAGCCGGCTCGGCAGACTTGTGGTTTTCTTTCGGGAAAGTAACCACCTTACAACCAAACTCTTTCGCAATTTCGACTGTGGCATCGGTACTTTCCATGTCACAAACAACTATCTCATCGAACTTAGTAAGCGTCTCTAAAGACCTACGCAAAGTCTTTTCCGCATTATATGTATTTACGACAGCAGAAATCGGCATCGTCTAATTGTTTTTAAAAATATATTCACAAATATATAAAAAAAAGGAGACAGGTCAAGTTTCAGACTATACTTGCATCAGGTCGACAAAGACCGAATCGGACACAAAGACCCCATTAGGAGTCAGTTTTAAGACCAAACCACCGTCGGCCAGCTGCAAATGTCCGGCCTTGATAGAGACCTCGGCCGCCAGCATACACTTGTCGTAGAACTGCGGGAAGTCGTTTTTCAGACGGGCCAAGTCAAGCCCGCGCGCCGTACGCAGCGACGTCAGTATTCTGTCGTTAAACGCTTCTGCCGGAGTCAGACACTCAACCTCGCAATCGACAGTGCCCTGGGCAACAGCCGCAAGATAACGGCCGGTATCGGCCACATTCCACTGCCGCGACTTGCCATTGAACGAATGGGCAGACGGCCCAATACCCAAATAAGGCGTCCCGTCCCAATAAGACGAATTGTGTTTGGCCGCCATACCCGGGAACGAGAAATTAGAAATCTCGTAATGCTCGTATCCGGCCTCTTTCAGAGAAGCGCACAGCTTTTGGTAGAAGCGCAGAGAAAGGTCTTCGGAAACAGGTTTCACTTTTCCCTGCTCCATCATACGGTGCAAAACGGTACCCTCCTCATAGGTGAGGCTATAGGCCGACAAATGGGGAACACGCAGCGAGCAGGCCGCATCGAGGTTCTGCTGCCACCCCTCGACCGTTTGGCCGGGAAGTCCGTATATGAGATCCACACTTATATTAGAGATTCCAACCGAGCGCAGGTTATCTACCGCATCGTACGCCTGACGAGCCGAATGCCGCCGGTTGATCAGTTTCAAGTCGGCATCGTTGAAACTCTGCACCCCCATGCTGACCCGGTTGACCGGCAAAGCCGCCAACGCCGCCGCATATTCGGGCGTAACATCGTCGGGATTACACTCAACCGTCACCTCCTCCAACTGCAGCTTGAACAGGCTGGCAGCCGTCTGGAACAAACGCTCCAGTTCGGGAACCGGCAAAACGGAAGGCGTACCGCCACCCAAATAGAGCGTGCGGACAGTTTCGCCACCAAGATAAGACTGACGGATGCGCATTTCCTCGCACAACCCGTCGACCAGACGATGTGCGACAGAACGGTCGGTACTAGAATAAAAATCGCAATAAATGCACCGAGAGACACACAAAGGAACGTGTATATAGAGGCCGGCCATAGACTACAGCAAATACTTCCAAACCAAGAACAAAGCGGCCAGCCAAACGACCAGAATCAGGTAAGTAACGCCATAATAAGAGAACTTGGCGTTTTTATGGCGTATGGTGTACATTAGCACTAAAACGGCCACCACACCACCAGCCGCCTCAAGCATGTGCAGAGTTGCCTCAGGGACACGCCACTTGGCATGTTTAGCCCTATACTTGTCGAAAGCAAAAACCAAAGCAGAGACAACCGATATAAAGCAGAAATAATAAAGGAAATACATGTTATTAACGTACTATTCCGTAAAGGGCGTCGAGCGCCGCATAAAAGTCCAAAGTATCGCGAACAGCGAACAAATCAATCTCAGAATTGTTCACCTCGTTGGAAACGATACTGCTATAGGCCTTTCCCTCGCTGTTGTTCTCCATCATACTGACAACCTCGTCGCGCCGCAAATAGAACGTGAGTTCGTTGTTGTTGTCGATGGATTTCACGTAAATGTAAGGAGCATAGAAGCCCAGCACAAAAGGGTCGGAGAACACGATAGCGATGCCAGCCGTATCGGCATTCATCGTATACTTTGTCGGACGGAAATAAGGAGGGTTATCGGTAGGCAGATGGCGCACATAGAACGCCAACGTATCGTTCGCAAAATAGAGTGATACACAATTCGTCTCTTTTTGAATACTTTCGGTAATTTTCGACTTAAAGTCGTAGACTCCGTTAATGGACGTACCTTTTGCACTCAAGTCCCACAAGACCTGACTAGACACAACTTTCCACCCCCCTTGCAAGTAAGTCTTGTCGATAGGGGTAACACTCATATCTGGAATATCGTCCTTCTCGCGACACGAGTAAAGCAAGCCAGAAAAAAAGGCAACTATAAAAAGTATGTAGCGGTACTGTCTCATAACGAATGTAATAATGTAGTGTAGTTCAACACAAAAATAAGGAAAGAAATTAAAGATACAAACGAAAAATCAGTCAAAGGGGCAAAATACCCTTTGAAAATCAAAACGTTTGCAACAACCGTCAACTTCCTTCTACTGTTCAGGCCTTAAATCTTTAATAATGCGGGCAGGCACGCCGGCAACGACACAAAAAGGAGGAACATCTTTCGTAACGACAGAATTTGCCGCAACAATGGCGCCATCGCCAATAGACACACCGCCAAGAATAGTCGTCTTATCGCCAATCCAAACATTCCGACCAATTTTAACCGGGCCTTTAGAAATAATCTCGCGATCTAAGATGGCCAGATTCATATCGGCAAAAGAAACATTACCATGCGAATTGTCGACAACGGTAGTCCAGCGTCCGAGGCCAGTACCAGAACCGATTTCCAAACCATCCACAATAGAGATGTTGCAGTAATCGCTAATATGCACATTGTCGTCGATTTTAACAGAAGGTGTAAAGCGCTTTCCGTTCAGATTGTCCCAAACCGTAAAAACAACAAACTCGTCAAAAACGACACGATCGCCCAAAGTTACATATTCCATCCCCCTCAGGTGATGGAAACGTCCAAAATAGTAGTCCTTGCCGCACTTTTTCATTTTGGCGGCAATCCGTTTCATATATCGTTTTTTAAAAAAGCCTTTAAACAGCATATTCACTTACTTTTTATTAAACACCTTGGCCATTTCGTTGATATAGCCCCTACCGTATTTTTGGTCGGGTTCGAGGTAGTTGCCCTCGCCCCACTCGTTCCATGCCTTAACGAAGAGGATGTCGTCGGTACGCATCCTTACCAGTTCGTCGACCTTTTCACAGAACGCGCCCCACTTCTGCGGAGTGGAGTTCTTCATAGCCACCCAACCAGCCCCGCTACGCGGCGTATGGTCGAAATCGGGGTCGATGCAAGGCGTGTATTCCGGGTGTTCCTTAAACAACCGGAGCGCGCGCTCGGTATAGAAATCGTAGTCGATAGTCAGCGGAATATTGAACCAATGCTTTTTGCGCGAGCCGATCGTCTTGTTGTAGAGCGAAGACTTGTTTTCGGCATCGACATCACGGAAAGCGTCGTAAACAATGCGGTCGAACTTGGTATTGCCCATCTTTTTCAAGTAGTCGTCGCCCTGAACAAAGGCGAAAAACTCGAAGCCGCCCAGCCCATGCTCGGCAGCCAGCTGGTTCCAAGTGTCCATAAAGACCTCCGCATCGGGAATATCGTAAGGGGCAAAAATACCGAACAGCAGTTTGCCGTTCACCCTAATGTACCTTTTATCTTTAAAGGCAGGCAGCATTTCGTTGAAATGCATCACATAATCTTCTCTGCCCGGATAGGTTTGCTCAACAAGCAAGACATCTTGCTTCGTCTTGTTCCACGTTTTGGCATACCAGCTGTGGTTGGCCCAACAAAGGCAGAAAGGGAAATCGGGGCTACCCGACTCAACCACCTCGGAAAAGACACGTTCCAACAAACGCTTTCCATGTCCGAACCAGTAGTGCCAGTAGCAGAACCCTTCGATGCCCGCAATACGCGCCAACTGCGCCTGTTGTTCGCGAACAAACGGCAAACGCAAGTCATAAAAGCCCAATTCGCCAGGCAGGCGCGGCTGGTAATGGTTATGGAACAAAGGCCGGGCCTTCGCCACGTTGGTCCATTCCGTAAAGCCAGGACACCACCACTCGTCGTTTTCGGGTGTTGGATAAAACTGGGGAAGATAAAACGCTATAACACGGGTTTTGTTAGCCATACAGACAAATATAAAGCAAACATCTACAAAAAAAGGAGATGTTCGGATAAACACCCCCCTTTACACAAGGGGGAAAAGTTAAAATTTTGGCACAAAGTTAGCGATTTTCACCAAATACACACTCCAAATCATTCCAAAATTGGGGCGGGAGTAACAATATGACTTATATACACCGGGAAAAGAAACAAAAAAACGCCATAAGGTAAAACCCTATGGCGTTTCTATCTGAAAAGTAGATTTGCGTTAGAAAGAGAACTGCAAACGCGCCTGGATGGCGTTGTTGGTGAACTCGTCTTCGCCCTTCTCAACCTTCGAAACGGTGTAGTTCAAACGAGCGTTGAGGTTCTTGTTGAAGAAGTAGTTCAAACCAAGGGTAAAGTCCATTTCCTTCTGTTCAGGATTAAGCGTAGAAACATTCTCTTTAACCACTTCACCCTCGTCGTTCACCACGTCTTTAACAGTGGTAGTAGTGAACTCGTCCATATTCAACATATTGACACGTGCAAGCAGCTCAAGGTTCTTTGGAGAAGCATTAGCTGCCAAACCAGTACGCTTGTTATAATTCTGCTTCTTACCAATGAGCAGGAAGCTGGCCTGAGCGTAAGCGCCCTGAGTTTGGAAGTTTTCGTCACCAATCAGGTTAGAGAAAGCTGTCAGGTAGTGGGTTTCAAAGTAGAAACGCTTCAAAATCCAGATCAACTCAGCCTCGGCACGGTTGATGTTGATGGTGTTGTTGATATCGGAAGTGTAGGCAACCAGACTCTTGCTACCCGTGAAGGTTTCAGGCTGTATAACCTTAAAAGTTTCAGAACTCTTATTGTCGGTGTACATACCAGCCACACCAATATGGAGGACACTGCTGTCCTTGCAAATAGGGCGACCAATGAGCTTAGCCGCAGCCGAATAGCCCTGATTAGCAGCAGGCGCATCGACATTACCGGCGCTATAGATACCAGCAGTAGCCATAAAAGGGTTCGTAACAAAAGCGTAGCTAAGACCAACCTTACGAGAAGGACAGATAGCATAGTCGGCCTGTGCGTCTTCGATAAACTTGTAACCCAAGCCAAGGATTTTAGCACCAAAAGGCTGGAAGTGGTTACCAGCGGTCAAGCTCATCTTATCGTTGATTTTGTAGCCAACCCACAAATCGCGGAAAGAGATAGCCTTGTTGGCATAACACACCTCAATTTTAGCGCTCCACTTCTCATCGAAGTTGGCAAGAACGCCTAAACGCGTGTCGTTCATCTTGAAGCCATAGTCGTAGTTGTCGCAGTGGCTGAAATAGCGTCCGTAGTCTAAATTAGTACGACCAATAAGACGGAGGCTTAAATCGCCAGCGCCGGTTTTCACGACAACCTGAGCCATAGCGCCTGAGGCAGCCATAAGGGCAGTTGCCAAGCAGAGAAATGCTTTTTTCATTATTTCCTTTTATTTATAAATAAACTAACTATTCTTAAAAATTATGCTACATTTCGAGTGTAGTCTCACTTTTTCCGAACAGGGTCGCAAGTGAGTTCAACGCCCAGTTTCTTGAAGATTTTACGGTCGACTTCAGAAAGCATCACCGTAGAGTGCACCTGACAGCCCCGCAACTTAGGCAACTGCAACAAAGCGTTGCGACAGTTGTCGTCGCTCTGGCTAAGAACCGAAAGGGCCACCAAGACCTCGTCGGCATGCAGACGCGGATTCTTACCGCCCAGATATTCGATTTTAGTCTTCTGGATAGGCTCAATCATATCTTGCGGAATCAGTTTGAGCGAGTGGTCGATACCGGCCAGATACTTCGTCACATTCAAAAGCAGCGCCGCACTAGAGCCGAGCAAGTCGCTCTGGTGAGCAGTGATGACAGTGCCGTCTTCCAACTCGATAGCAGAAGCGGCAGCGCCCACCTCCTCTTTGCGCTTTTTAGCAGCAACGGTAGTCTTGCGGTAGTCGGTAGAGATTTTGGCCTGGGTCATCAGCCGCGCAATCTTGTTCACCTCCTTGTCGCAGTTGGCATCGAAAGCCATCTTGTTCAAGGCAGTATAGTAACGGCGTACAATTTCGTGCTTCGAAGCCTCGCAACAAACCTCATCGTCGGAAATGCAGAAGCCCACCATGTTCACACCCATATCGGTAGGCGACTTGTAAGGGCAGTCGCCATAAATACCCTCAAAGAGCGCAGTAAGCACAGGGAACGTCTCGATATCGCGGTTGTAGTTGATAGCCACCTTCTCGTAAGCGTCGTAATGGAAGGCATCGATCATATTCACGTCGCCCAAATCGGCCGTAGCCGCCTCGTAAGCGATGTTGACCGGGTGCTTCAGCGGCAAATTCCAAACCGGGAAGGTTTCGAACTTGGCGTAACCGGCATTAACGCCACGCTTGTGTTCCTGATAAAGTTGCGAGAGGCAGACCGCCATCTTACCCGAACCAGGCCCCGGAGCGGTAACAATCACCAAAGGACGTGACGTTTCCACATAGTCGTCCTTACCAAAGCCCTCGTCGGAACAGATAAGGTTCACATCGTGCGGATAGCCCTCGATGGTATAATGGAAATAGGCCTTGATACCCATACGCGACAAGCGCTCCTTATAAGCCACGGCACTGGCCTGGCCACTGTAGTGTGTGATGACGACAGAACCGACGTAGAAACCACGGTTCATAAACTCGCCACGCAGGCGGAGCACATCTTCGTCGTAAGTAATACCGAGGTCACCCCTCACTTTGTTCTTTTCAATGTCGACTGCACTGATAACAATAACAATCTCGGCAGAATCGGCCAACTGCTGAAACATACACAGCTTGCTGTCGGGCCTAAAACCAGGCAAGACACGGCTGGCGTGGTGGTCGTCGAAAAGTTTGCCACCTAGTTCAAGGTAGAGTTTGTTGCCAAATTTGGCAATACGCTCCTTAATGTGTTCGGACTGAATTTTGAGATACTTCTCGTTGTCAAAGCCGATTTTCATATCTAATATGTATTAATTATTTCACGCAAATTGCACTTTCAACCAAAACGCAAAGATAACAAAAAAAGCGGACCTACGAGCCCGCTTTTTTAACGTTTAGTATAAATCTTTGTTTATCAGTTAGAAGATGCGACCTGATGGTAGTTGCCACGCAAGTCTTTCAGATTGAGCAGAACAGCCTTGTCGCCAGGATAAACGCGAAGCACATAGCGGTAGACCGAGCCCGGATGCAAGCCATTGGCCGAGATATAGAAGCCCTGTGAGGCATCGCTAACGACAGGTACAATAGGCCCCGCAACGCGTTTGTCTTGTACAAAAATATATCCGCCCTGGAAGTGCATTTTGTTACCCTCGGCCGATTCGAAGACCGTATGTTCCAAAAATTCGGGCACTTGTGCGGCCTCCATCTTAACCGGTTCGCCCACATTAGGCACCCCGGCCTTGTTAACCGCCGTATTTTCCAGCATCTGCGCTTTCCGGCCCTGCAGCGGCAGAAGCATCATAGCCGCCAAAACAGCCACATAGCCCCCCATTGCCAAGAACGACTTCGACTTATTGGCAGCCTGTTCGGCACCCCACTTATAGAGCAGGAACAAGATGATGGCCGAGCCCGTCAGCACGAACGGCAAGCTAAGCAACTGGCCGACATTCAACAACATACCTTCCTCGAAATCTTCTTGTGGACGTTTGATGAACTCCAGCATATAACGGGTCAGGAAAATGCCCAGCAGGAACACCGAGAAGAGCAAGCCCGAACGCTGTGCGGCCTTCGTCTTCCAGTAAAGGTACATCAGTATAGAAAATGTGACGAGACAGTAGATAATCTCGTAAATCTGAGTCGGATGGCTAGGTTCAGAGAACCCCGTCGTTTCAGACATAGGATGCAGCATAAAGCTGAAAGCCCACGGCAGCGAGGTGGGGTCGCCGTAAATTTCGTGGTTAAAGAGGTTTCCCAAACGGATGCACGCGCCACAAATAGCCACAGCGAGCACAATACGGTCGAGCGTCCAAATGTACGTTTTGTGTAAGCCAAACTTCGAGAAAAGGAACAAGCCAAAGAGGATGCCGAAAGCGCCACCGTGACTAGAGAGTCCGCCCTTCCAGACATAAAGCATTTCGAACGGATGCGAAGAGAAATGCTCCCACTCGTAGAACAGGCAGTGACCGACACGGGCACCGATAATGGTAGAGAAGACCATGACAAGGAAGAGTTTGTCCATCGTACCCTCGGGCAGTTTCTCCTTATCGTAAATCTTGCTTTCGACCCAATAGCCCAACAAGAGCCCCACCGCCCACATCAGTCCGTACCAGCGGACAGAAAGCGAGCCAAGGTTCAGCAGTTCCGGATTCCACGTCCAAGTAATAAAACCAAGCATAATAAAATAAAAGAAAAAAAGAGAAAGGTTACCAGCAACCCATGGCCCCGGTAACCCTTCCCACTGTATTTGAACTAAAAGTTATTCAGCATTTTTTCCATGGCAGTTCTTGTACTTCTTGCCACTGCCGCAAGGGCATGGATCGTTTCTACCAATCTTCTTGCCGGCGTAATTCGGGTCACGCAGTTGTTGCTGTTCAGCCGCAGCCTCCATTTCAGCGCGATGACGAGCCGCCATCAGGCGTCGGCGTTCAGCAATTTCCTCTTGTGTTGGAATAGCAGGAGCCTCTTGGCTTTCAACAGCCTGCTGGCTCTGTTGCTGCTGCATTTGAGCCGCCATTTCCTGCATGCGTGCCTGTTCTTCAGGAGTAGGAGCAGGAATCTGCATACGCATGAGAACAGAAACCGCCGCAGCGTTCATTCTACGAAGCATATTGTCGTAAAGCTTAAACGCCTCAATCTTGTAGATAAGGAGCGGATCTTTCTGCTCGTAGCTAGCATTCTGAACAGAGTCGCGCAACTCGTCCATATCGCGAAGGTGTTCCTTCCAGTGCTCGTCGATAGTGTGCAACAGCACAGCACGCTCGAACACCTTAACCACCTCTTTACCCTCAGACTCGTAAGCAGCCTGCAAGTTAACAGGGATATTGTAGGTAACACGACCGTCGGTGATAGGAATTGCTATATTCTGGTATTGACCGCCCTGCTGTTCAAAGACACTCTTAATAACAGGGAATGTAGTAGTAGCAATAGCAGCGGTCTTGCGCTTGAATGCAGCCATAGCCTCGTCGAACACCTTTTGAGCAACAACTTCTTCCCTCAGGTTGTAGAAATCATCTTCAGAAAGTTCAGTATCGAGAGCCAAAGTGCGGATCAAGTCTTCCTTATAGAGTTCGAAGCTGTGTCTATCGCGAGCCGACTCGGTAAAGCGAGCGATGGTGTTGAAAATCATATTCATGATGTTCACACCCATACGTTCACCGTTCAAAGTCTGGCGGCGTTCCTTATAGATACCCTCACGCTGCGCGTTCATCACGTCGTCGTACTCCAACAAACGCTTACGCACACCGAAGTGGTTTTCCTCGACACGGCGCTGAGCTCTTTCGATAGCCTTAGAGACCATAGAGTGTTCGATAACCTCGCCTTCCTTGAAGCCCATTCTATCCATAAGTCCGGCAATCTTTTCAGAACCGAACAGACGCATCAGCTTATCTTCAAGAGAGACAAAGAATACAGAAGAACCCGGATCACCCTGACGACCAGAACGACCACGCAACTGGCGGTCGACACGGCGAGACTCGTGGCGTTCGGTACCAATAATAGCCAAACCACCTGCAGCCTTCACCTCGTCGCTCAACTTAATGTCGGTACCACGACCCGCCATGTTGGTAGCGATAGTCACCTTGCCCGACAAACCGGCGTTGGCAACAATTTCAGCCTCGCGCTGGTGCTGCTTGGCGTTCAACACATCGTGGCTGATGTGGCGCATTGTCAGCATCTTGCTGAGGAGTTCCGAGATTTCGACAGAAGTCGTACCTACCAAGACCGGACGGCCTGCACTGGTAAGTCTTTCGATTTCTTCGATAACGGCGTTATACTTTTCACGCTTCGTACGATAAACGCGGTCATCCATATCCTTACGCGCAATTGGGCGGTTGGTAGGGATAACAACGACATCGAGCTTATAGATGTCCCAGAACTCACCAGCCTCGGTTTCGGCAGTACCGGTCATACCAGCCAACTTGTGGTACATACGGAAGTAGTTCTGGAGTGTAATAGTAGCGAAAGTCTGGGTAGCAGCCTGCACCTCGACGCGCTCCTTAGCCTCAATAGCCTGGTGCAAACCGTCGGAATAGCGTCGGCCATCCATAATACGGCCGGTCTGTTCGTCGACAATCTTAACCTGACCATCGATAATCACATACTGGTCATCCTTCTGGAACAAGGTATAGGCCTTGAGGAGCTGGTTAACGGTATGGATACGTTCAGACTTGACAGAATAGTTCTGCAAGAGTTCGTCCTTCTTAGCCACCTTCTCTTCCTTAGAGAGGCCCATCTTCTCGAGCGCTGCGATTTCAGAACCGATATCAGGCATCACGAAGAACTTAGGGTCATCGGAAGCACCGGTCAGTTCATTGATACCCTTGTCGGTCAACTCGATAGAGTTATTTTTTTCTTCGATAACAAAGTACAGCGGATTCGTAGCCTCCGGCATGTTACGGTTGTTATCCTGCATATAGTACTCTTCCGTCTTCAGCAAAATGGTCTTGATACCTTCCTCGCTGAGGTACTTGATGAGCGGAGTATTCTTAGGAAGCGCCTTGTAAGAGCGGAAGAGGGCGAGACCACCTTCCTTCTGCGACTCCTTATCAGGAGAGGCCAACAAACGTTTCGCCTCGGCCAGATAATCGGTAGCCAGTTTACGCTGCTTTGCCACCAAAGCCTCGACACGAGGACAGAGCGACTCGTACTGCTGGTCGTGAGCACGCGGAACAGGGCCGGCAATAATCAACGGTGTACGAGCATCGTCGATCAAGACAGAGTCGACCTCGTCGACGATAGCGTAGTTGTGACTGCGCTGCACCAACTCGCCAACGCTAGAAGCCATATTGTCGCGCAAATAGTCGAAACCAAATTCGTTGTTAGTACCGAAGGTGATGTCGGCCATATAAGCCTTACGGCGGGCGTTAGAGTTAGGCTGGTGTTTATCGATACAGTCGACGCTAAGACCATGGAACTGGTACAAAGGCCCCATCCACTCAGAGTCACGTTTCGACAAGTAGTCGTTAACGGTGATGACATGCACACCATTGCCGGTAAGGGCATTCAAGAAAACAGGCAAGGTAGCCACCAAGGTTTTACCCTCACCAGTAGCCATTTCGGCAATTTTACCCTTGTGGAGAACCACACCACCGAACAACTGGCACTGGTAGTGCGACATGTTCCAGGTGATTTCAGAGCCACCGGCTATCCAGTGGTTGTGGTAAATAGCCTTGTCGCCATCGATAGTAAGGAAGTCCTTGCCTTCGGCAGCCAACTGGCGGTCGAAGTCAGAAGCGGTAACTTCCACTTCACCCTCCGACAAACGGCGGGCAGTATCTTTAACAATAGCAAAAACCTCAGGAAGTTTCTCGTCGAGGATGATTTCCAACTTGTCGACCTTAGCCTTCTCGAGTTTGTCGATTTCGGCGTAAGTCTTCTCGCGCTCCTCAATCTCCTGTCCTTCGATTTGCGCCTTCAAAGCGTTAATCTTAGCTGTTTCCTCAGCCACATACTGCTGAATTTCAGTACGTATATAGAGGGTCTTTTGACGAAGATCATCGTTAGACAGGCTTTGGATGGTAGGATAAACCATCTCGATTTTTTCGATGTAAGGCATGATAATCTTTTTATCTTTTTTAGCCTTATCACCGAGCACTTTCGATAAAATATTAAAAAATCCCATAGAATTTATTGTCCGCAAAAACAGCGGCGTATACTAAATATGTTTTTAATTGCCTAATTGCACTTGAAAGCAAAAATAATGAAAATATATGATATTCTCCCATTAAATCACAGCAAAGAATGTTCCACACCGAAAAAAGTGACAGATTGGCAAAAGCAGAGAGCCGGCGGCCCCAGCAAACAGGTGCCACGCAATGCGCTTCCGGGGGGAAAGAACAAGGGGCAGACAAGCGTCCACCCCCTGTTTTCGGTTAGAATTCCGCCGTACGACAGAATGTCAGTTATTTGTGTTCAATTACATGCACATCGCGCTGTGGGAACGGAATAGTGATGCCGTTAGCGTTCAGAGCATTGTAGATAGCCTCAAGGCAGCGACCCTTTACCCAATACTTTTTCGCCACATCGGACCAAAGCGAAACGAAAAGGTTGACACTGCTTTCGCCAAATTCAGAAACGACCACTTTAACACCCTTTTCAATATCGATAGCATTACGGCCGTCTTCCAACTTATAGTTGCAAGCACCAATAGCATCGGTAATCACCTTGCGCGCCTTGTCGATGTCGGAGCCATAAGCAATGCCGACAGTCAGCGGCAGGAACTCGTATTCGTGGTTGGTGGTCAGGTTCTTAAAGTTCTTAGCAAAGAGCGAAGCGTTCAAGAAAGCGATACGGCAACCGTCGAGCGTAGAGATAGTGGTACTCTGGTAGGCGATTTTCTCGACCTTACCACGCACGCCGTCGCACTCAATCCACTCGCCCACCTTCAAACGGCCAGTCATCAGCGAAATACCGTAGAAGAGGTTCTCGAGCAAGTCCTTCATCGCGAAACCGACACCCGTAGCCAAACCCGCCGTAACGATAGAGATACCCGACTTTGGTACCTGCAACAGGCTGAGAAGCGTAATGAAGTAAATGCCCCAAACCAGCAACGACGCGAAGTTGTTGAACATGGTCGCACTCGACTCGGCATCCTTCAGGTTGCGGATGATGGAGAAGTGAAGGTAAATAGCCTTGAGCAGATAGTTGAAGAACTTGAAAATGAAGAAGAGCGCAATAGCCAATGTGATTTTAAAGATTGACAACTGGATGACACCCTCGACATCGATAAAGTTATAGAAGAAGATGGTTTTACAGAACTCCGTCAGATTAAAGACGTCGGCCGCCAGAATAATAGAGAAGAAGACCGAGAAAGAGGCCAACACCGGTACCACACAAATGCGCAGGAAGTCGAACAACCACGTTTGTGAGATATAGTAGCTGCGCTGCTTCATGTTGCGCACATCGACCATAATTTCCTCGAACTTTTTAGCCTTGATGCCATTCAGCTTGACCTCGAGATTGTAAGCCGCCTTGCGCATTTTTTCAGAAAGATGCTTCTCTTCCATCTTGCTCAAGATGTCGAACAAAGAAGTGATGGTATGCACACAAGTCAGCTGGAACAACCACCAGATGAGAATCTGCAAAGCCATAAAGGTATAGCCGTTGAAAGACACCGCCAGCGAAGCCACCATGACGAAGAACGACAGCCAAGCGTAGATAACGTCGGTATGAATCAGTTTCTCTTCCGCACGGGTCAATTCCAGTTCCTTACTAGCCACCGCCTCGCGCGAGTCTTTAAGTTTCTTTTCACGAATCTTCTCGTCTAGATTAGCGAGCGTATGGTTGTCTTCACTCAACACGTATTTCGGAACACCGTTCTTTTTAACAGCCTCTTCATTCTCGGCACGCATCCACGCGTCAAGTTTCTTGTGGACATTCGCCTTCACCTTTTCATTCTGTTCGATGCGGAACTTGCGGTTTGACCACCACTGGAAGCAACAGAAGAGAGTCACCAGGAGCGGGAAGCCCAGATTGAGCACATCGTTAGGGACAAAAATGATACGCAGGCATATAATGAAAAAGCCCATAAGCAGCATAGGGGTGTAGAGCACAAATCCACCCTTGATGTAGTCGCCCGGCAGGCGCACCAAAAGGGAGAGCAGAATAACACCCAAGAGCCAGGCATACTCGATGAGCAGTTTCGAAGCCATAACCAAGAAGTTGTGGTGCATAAACGAGATGACCACCATAAGGGCGATAGAGAAAAGGAACACCGCAAGCGCAAGTGCCACACAAACACGTTTGTCTTTGCTGGTATTGGCAAATTTGCGTAGAATGGTATAACGGGTTGTATCTTTATGCTTTTTCGAATAGATAGAAAGTCCCTTTACAATCAGCGAAGCAATAAAGCCAGCCACCAACATATAGAAAAGCGAGAACGCGATAAGACCGAACACAATGGAGCCACGCCATTCGGAGTGCAGTTCGCGGCTGCCGTTGTCGGTATACTTTTCCTTTATCTGTTGTGAAGCCTTAAACAGGTAACGACGCAGATTTTTATAGATAGACGGATAAGAAGCGCCCCCCTCGATAAAGATTTCGCGCTGTAGTTTTTGGTAGCGACCTTCGGCATAGTCGTTCGCCTCCTTCAAATGGGTCTGCACAAACTCGTAGTGCTCATTGTCGGCCTGCACGTCGGCCAGCATTCTCTTATAAGACTCGAGCAGAGCACCGGCATATTCGAGGCAGGCAGCACGATCGGCCTGTCCGAGAGAGTCGAGCATACCTTCCTTCATTTTCGCCATAGCGGCCGTGTCTTTCCTCATTTCCTGGCTCATCTGCATCATCCGTCGCTTCACCGCCTTGATTGAGTCAGGCGACATACCGGCAAACATAGAGTCGCGTGCGGCAGAAGTAATTGGCGGAATTTTCTCGAGCGAAGAAATCAGTTCGGTATAACGTTCAATTTCGCCATTCATTGCATTCACAATGTTGTTGAACGGCTTCAACTGGTTTGAGAAGTCTTTGTATAAAGAGATAGCCTCGTTGCAAGCGTAAGCCAAATCGAACGTATAGTCTTGTTTTTGTGAATAGAGCATCAGCCCAATCTGGTTACTGCGTTGCATCACCTCCAGAATTTCGGTGTGCTGATTTTTATTCAAAGCCCGGTACCAGGACTCCATGCGTTGCTGGTCTCTCAGATTCTGTTCCAATTCCAAACGAAGAACCGACAAAGTCTTACCCAGCGTCTGTTCCTTTAGCACAGCAAATGCTGGCGAAACACAGGCCAACACCAGCAGTAAAGCCGAAACGATTTTTTTCATGCCGTAAAAAGTCAAAATAGTATTTTTCACAAAAATAGTAAAAAGGCATACGACTTGTAACCGAAAACGCCGTATACACACATAAAAAGTCAATATAGACCCAAAAAGAAGGGCAAACCGCAAAAACTGCAGTTTGCCCCCAAATATGAAAAAACCAATTTGTAAGGAAATAAATCTTACTTCTTGTCCGCAAAATAGCGGTTCCAAAGGCCGGCAAAGCCAGCACCGTGACGAGCCTCGTCCTTTGCCATTTCGTGAACGGTATCGTGAATAGCGTCGTAGTTCAAAGCCTTAGCGTTCTTAGCGATGCGGAGTTTGTCTTCGCAAGCACCCTGTTCGGCCAACATACGCTTGCGTACGTTTTCCTTGGTAGAGCCAAGCACATCGCCGAGCAATTCAGCGAACTTGGCTGCGTGTTCAGCTTCTTCGAAAGCATAGCGTTTGAAAGCCTCAGCAATTTCAGGGTAGCCCTCGCGGTCGGCCTGTCGGCTCATCGCCAAGTACATACCCACCTCGCCACACTCGCCGTTGAAATGATTGTTGAGGTCTTTAATCATCTCCGCATTGTCGACCTTACCGTCGCCAATATGGTGTTCGCAAGCGAAAGAGAGTGCGCCGTCTTCCGAAACTTCCTTAAACTTACTACCTGGCACCTTACATACAGGGCACTTTTCTGGAGCAGCATCACCTTCGTGAACATAGCCGCAAACTGGACAAATGAATTTAGCCATAAGAATGTGTATTTGTTTTGTTGTTAGTATTTATCGTTATTAATCGTTTTTATTGGCGCATTTCGCGCATACCCCCCGGTAGCTGATTTCGACCGAACTGATTTCCAGTTCGCCAATCTGCTCTTTATAGAGGCTCGTCAGCTCAGGCAGTTCGTCTTCGAAAATATCGTAGACACCACCACAGACCTGGCACTGGAAGTGTGCATGGGGTTTAACGTCGCCATCGAAACGGGTCGTGTGCTCGTCGATGTTCAACATCAGCGCCACTTTTTTGTCGGAGAACAGCTTCAACGTGTTGTACAAAGTTGTTTTCGACAGGGTCGGCAAAGACGGAAGCAACGCCGAATAAATTTCCTCGACAGTTGGATGCGTCTTATGCTTTAACAAATAATCCATAATCGCCATGCGTTGTGCAGAGGGTCTTATGCCATGAGAAGACAAGTAGTCTTTTGTCTGTTCCATCGGTTTTATCTGTTTCTGTTTACAGTACAAAGATAGAAATGAAAATGAAAATAACAAAGGATTTCGGTAAATATTTTGTATTAATTACAAAATTGTACTCATTTTAAATCATAACCGAATTAAAAGGGCCATAACACGCCAAGACACACATTAATATATAGAAGAACAGGAAAGGGGACCCTAAATGTGACCTGGGCACAGCATATTGCGCTCAGAAATTCGTAAATTTGCGACCAATATGGCAAAAGAACTGCAACTTACCGATTTTTTACCCACTACAAAGAAAGAGCTGGAGATACGTGGCTGGGACGAAGTAGACGTCATACTGTTTTCTGGCGACGCATACGTAGACCACCCGTCTTTTGCAGGAGCCGTAGTGGGCCGCATACTGGAAAGTTACGGGTTGCGCGTGGCAATTGTACCACAGCCCAACTGGCGAGACGACCTTCGCGACTTCAAGAAGCTGGGCCGCCCGCGCTTGTTTTTTGCCGTATCGGCCGGTTGTATGGACAGCATGGTGAACCACTACACCGCCAACCGCCGTCTCAGAAGCGACGACGCCTACTCGCCGAACGGCCAGGCCGGCTTCCGTCCTGACCGCGCTACAATTGTGTACACCAAGATATTGAAAGAGCTGTGGCCCGACGTGCCCGTCATCATCGGCGGTATTGAGGCCTCGCTCCGCCGCGTGTCGCACTACGATTATTGGGACAATGAGCTGAAACCCTGCATTTTGAAAGACTGCGGCGCAGACCTGCTGACCTACGGAATGGGCGAACTGCCACTAAAGGAGATTGTAAGGCAGGCCAAAGCCGGGATAAAGGTGACCGAGATGCACGATATTCCACAAAGCGTCTACCTCGTTGCGAACGACCAAATACCCGAATACAAAGGAGCAGAGACCACCACCCTCTTCAGCCACCAGCAGTGCCTGAAAGACAAACTCTGCCAAGCCAAAAACTTCAAGATTGTAGAGGAAGAGAGCAACAAGATGCACGCCAACCGTCTGCTTCAACAGCTAGACGACAAAGTGACGGCCGTCATCAATCCGCCCTACCCTACCATGACGACAGCTGACCTCGACGCCACCTACGAGCTGCCCTTCACACGACAACCACACCCCAAGTATAAAGGCAAGACGATACCCGCCTACGAAATGATCAAATTCTCGGTCAACATACACCGGGGCTGTTTCGGCGGTTGTTCGTTCTGCACCATATCGGCCCACCAGGGCAAACAAATAGTGTCGCGCAGTAAGGAATCGGTCATCCGCGAGGTGAAAAAGGTTATGGAACTGCCCGACTTCAAAGGCTACCTGAGCGACTTGGGCGGCCCAAGCGCCGACATGTACCAACTACACGGGAAAGACCAGAACATCTGCGGCAAATGCAAACGCTGGTCGTGCATACACCCGAACGTGTGCAAAAACCTGAACACCAATCTGGCCCCGTTGCTAGACCTCTATAAAGCCGTCGACTCGCTGCCCGGCATCAAAAAGTCGTTTATCGGCAGCGGCATCCGCTACGACCTGCTGCTACACCAGGACCCCGACCCGAAGGTGAACGAGACACACCAGAAATATATGGAGGAACTGATAGCCCACCATGTGAGCGGCCGACTGAAAGTAGCGCCAGAGCACACCAGCGACGCCGTACTGAACATGATGCGCAAGCCGAGCTTCAAACTGTTTTACGAGTTCAAAAAGGTGTTTGACCGAGTGAACGACAAATACGGACTGAAGCAACAGCTTATACCTTACTTCATATCGAGCCATCCGGGCTGCAAAGCCGAGAACATGGCAGAGCTCGCCTGCGAGACCCACCGCCTCAACTTCCAGTTGGAGCAGGTGCAAGACTTTACGCCAACCCCGATGACCCTCTCGACCGAGATGTACTACACAGGCATACACCCCTACACCCTGGAACCCGTCTTCACCGCCCACGACAAAGACGAGAAACTGGCGCAACGGCAATTCTTCTTCTGGTACAAGCCAGAATTCCGCAACCAGATTATCCGCGAATTGCAGCGCATGAAGCGCCCCGACCTCATCCAACAGCTGTTCTCAGGCAAAGTGCCAGCCTACAGCGCGCTTGAGCGAAACGGACACAGTAGCGGATACAAGGGTGCGAAAAGCGACAACAGCCAGAACAACCGCAACGACGACCGAAGAGGCTATGCCAACAACCGCAACGATAACCGGAAACCAGGCTACGGCAATAACCGGAGGGATGAAGGCAACCGCCACTTTAACGACAACGGACGCGGTAACTTCGGGCGCGACAGAAACGGCCGACGCCGCTAACCCACAAAAAACACAAATTGATGGCCGAAAAGTGCCAGCGATAAGCAACAAAAGCAATATACTAAGAATCAGCATATTACAATAATATAAAAACCTCTAACCACACGCCTTGCGTCAAGCGAAAAACATAAAGATTTATTTTTAACAAATATTTTTTTATGTTTTACAGCATATTTTAAAATTTATTTGTATTTTTGCAGTGGAAACAAGAGAGAAATATATTTCAGTATTAATTTTAAAAGAGACGCTTATGGAAAAGAAAGTAGAAAAAGAGCTCCTATTCGGAGACGATGAGAAGATTGCGGGAGTTGTGGCAGGCGTAGCAAAGTACTTGCACAAAGACGTTAAAAAGACAAGAGTTCTTTACACCACACTAACCATTCTCACAGGTCTGATTCCAGGCATTCTCGCCTACATTGTGTTGGCGTTCATCATGGTTCTTAACGAAGAGCACCATGGCAATTCAGCCCTCATTTAAAGGGCTTTTTAGAAGGATAATAGAACTTTTTTCGATATTAGTATTTGTGAGAAGGCGGGTTGACTTACAAGCAATTCGCTTTTTTTATGCGTATAATTGTCATCGCTAACAAAAAAAGAGATATCTTTGGCGACGAAATAAACTATATAAGGATATGGCAAAAGCACTAAAAAGATCGGACGACAAGGTAATTGCAGGCATTATTGGCGGATTGGCCGACTATGTAGGTATCGACCATTCGCTTGCCAGAATCATCTTCTCGATACTCACCCTGTTCTCATTCGAGATTGGCGGGGTTATCATCTACATTATCTGCCTTTGTTTTATGAAAGATTAAACAAAAAAAATAGCAACAACGAAAAAGCAGCGCTGGCATTCAAGCAATGTCAGCGCTCTGTTTTTTTTAGTATCAGGAGAGGGACCAGATTACTCGCCGCTTTGCATACGCTGGCGGAACTTGCGAGGCGAGCAGCCGAAACGGGCCCGGACATACTTACCGAAGAACGAGATGTTTTCGAAACCGAGTTTCTCAGCCACCTCCTTAATGCTCATATCGGCACGGTGGAGCAACATTCTGATGTCGGCATCGACGTACGAGCGAATCCACTCGGAAGTCGTTTTCTGGCTCATCATCTTACAGACCATAGACAGGTATTTAGGGCTGACACACAGCTCGTTGGAGTAATAGTCCACTGTCTGTCTTTTCGGTTCGGTTTTTTCGAGCAGCGCCAAAAAGCGTTGGAAGAGCAGGTTGCCCTGTGTGACCCCCTTCTCGGAAACGGGCACATCGAGTTCCTCTTCCAAATGGTCGCAGAAATCGAGCAAAACGGCCTGCACCAGCGCCAACAGCACCTGTTTCTTGTGCGGAGTAGGAGGTTCGTTCAGTTTTTCACGGATGAACATGAAGTAGTTTTCAAACCAACCCTCCATCGGCAATTTCCGTAAATCGTGTATATAGAACGCACGGTTCCACAAGTCGAGGTTCGAGTTAAGCGAAGCGCGCACCAAACGGTCGGAGATAAAGATGATACGGCATTTCGCATCTTTGCTGAATCTCCAATTACGCAGTTCATTACCAGTAAGTATAAAGGTTACCTCGCCAGAATCAATCCGTTCGGTAACACAGTTAACGTCGAATCTGGCACTCCCCTCAATACAGAACAAAATGACATTCATCTGCATCTTTAAAGGAGTGGCAGCAGGAAATTCGGAGATAGACTCGATTAAGGCTAGATCACCATCGATTACACAGTCAAATTTCAGGCCACTTTTTTCTTGGAGTTTAAGAATGTCAACTTCAATAGCAGTATTAGCTTCCATAGGCAAATTGTTTATAAGGCAAAATAAACAAAAAAAACGAAAAAAAGAACACTAAAAAGACGCTTTTTTATAAAAAAGTATCAATTACAATGGAAGAGAACCTATCAGATAGCCAACAAATACCATAAAATATAGCCTACATATACCATAGTATATAGCAGACATATCCCACAAAAAATGAGTATCTTTGCAAAAAGAATAAAACAACATACAAAAAATATCTGATGAAAGAAGAACTTTTCTCCAACCTGCCCTACAAAGTGGCAGACATCAACTTGGCCGACTTCGGCAACAAAGAACTTGATTTGAGCGAAAGCGAAATGCCAGGATTGATGGCGCTTCAAGAGAAATATGGGAAAGAGCAGCCATTGAAGGGAGCCCGTGTAACCGGTTCGCTTCACATGACCATTCAGACAGCGATGCTTATCCGTACCCTCCGCGCACTCGGCGCAGAAGTCCGCTGGGCCAGCTGTAACATTTTCTCGACCCAGGACCACGCAGCCGCAGCCATCGCTAACGACGGCACACCGGTTTTCGCCTGGAAGGGTGAGAACTTGGCTGAATACTGGTGGTGCACCTTGCAGGCCCTGAACTTCAAGGAAGGCGGTCCGAACATGATAGTAGACGACGGTGGCGACGCTACCCTGATGATACACCTCGGCGTAAAGGCCGAAAAAGACCCTAGCATACTCGACACCCCATCGGACAGCGAAGACGAGAAAGAGTTGAAACTCATTTTGAAGGCCGTACAGAAAGAAAAAGGCCTGAACTACTGGACCGAGATGGCAAAGCACATTAAGGGAGTCAGCGAAGAGACCACCACAGGTGTACACCGCCTCTACCAGATGGAAAAAGACAAGACCCTTCTGTTCCCAGCCTTCAACGTGAACGACTCGGTTACCAAGAGCAAATTCGACAACCTTTACGGTTGCCGCGAAAGTTTGGCCGACGGCATCAAGCGCGCAACCGACATTATGGTTGCCGGCAAGGTAGTGGTTGTTTGCGGTTATGGCGATGTGGGTAAAGGCTGTGCCCAGAGCATGCGCTCGTACGGAGCACGCGTACTCGTTACCGAAATTGACCCAATCTGCGCCCTTCAGGCAGCAATGGAAGGCTACGAAGTGGTGACCGTTGAAGACGCGCTCCCTATTGGCGACATCTACGTAACCACCACCGGTAACGTCGACGTCATCACCCTCGACCACATGAAGGGTATGAAGGACCGTGCCATCGTTTGTAACATCGGCCACTTCGACAAGGAAATCCAAGTCGACAAAATGGTCAACTACCCAGGCATCAAGCACCGCGAAATCAAGCCACAGGTCGACCAGTACTACTTTCCAGAAGACAACCACAGCATCATCCTTTTGGCTGGTGGCCGTCTGGTTAACCTGGGTTGTGCAACAGGCCACCCATCGTTTGTAATGAGCAACTCGTTCACCAACCAGTCGTTGGCACAAATCGAGCTCTTCACCAAGGAATATCCGGTTGCCGTATACCGTCTGCCTAAGAAGTTGGACGAAGAGGTAGCCCGCCTGCACTTGGACAAGCTCGGCGTGAAACTGACCAAGTTGAGCAAAGAACAAGCCGACTACATCGGCGTAGAAGTCGATGGCCCATACAAGGCCGAGTTCTACCGCTACTAAATCGGGGAAATAACAACAAGAAGGAAGATGGTAGCCACCGTCTTCCTTCTTTGTTTGTAATGTGCAGACGCTTTTTTGCAGAAAAAATGCAAAAAAGTAGAACAAATGGCATTATCTTTGCCATGCTCTTACAAAAACAAGACATTTATATAAATATGAGAACATTCGTAAGAAACATAATGCTGCTTGCTATGCTATTGGCTGGAACAACCACCATAGCAGTTGCCGCCGACAAAAACGCATCGACCGCCGCATCGAAATATGCAGGAAAGGTAACCCACATTACCAAGGCTGAATTCGACAAGCGCGTGTGCAACACCGCAAACGGCACGTGGAAATACATTGGCGACAAGCCATGCGTTATCGACTTCTATGCAACTTGGTGTGGTCCGTGCAAAATGATTTCGCCTTATTTAGACGAATTTGCCGAGAAGTACAAAGACCAGTTGTACATCTACAAGATCGACATCGACAAGGAACGCGAGCTTGCCTCAATGTTCGGCGCTTACAGCATTCCACTACTCATTTTTGTTCCACAGCAGGGCGAGCCATCGGCACAGCGTGGCGCGCTAGCCAAGGAAGACCTTGAAGCTGCTATAAAAAAAGCAGTTCTCGGACAGAAATAACGACATTTAGCAATAAAGGAATGGGCGGTCTTGAAAAAGTCCGCCCATTTTTTCTGACAAATACTTGCCAACCATGCAACCTTCCGCTCAAAAAATCATAAACAAACTCACCTATATTAGTTTGGCGATATACACCATTCTGGGAATCGTCTATGTGACATACTATAATAACGACATGTTCATGCAGATATGTGCACTATCGCTATGCACAGCACTAATGCCAGAACTATTTCTTATGATAGGGACACTGGCAATAGTGTATTCATGCATTGCAGCCCTGTTTGTCAAAGACAAGCACTATAGGATTTGCGCCGTGTGGACCATTCTGTTACTCCTGTATTGGTACTTTATTCCCAGCAAACACGTTGATGCATGGAGCCAAGAAACGTATTACGAGGCAAACAAAGACAGATTATGGAGCATTGCGCATAAAGTAGACAGCATCTGTGCTAAAAAAGCCAACAAATTTTACATTAGGAAAGACAACAAATACAACGACTTTTTCAAAGAAAAGGGTCTGACAAAAGAAGATTTCCAGGCAATTCAAGCTATTATAGACACTGAGAGTTTCGAAGCGATAGGCTACTATTACGACAGCGTATGCTACGTGGGACACCAGTATCAGGGGTTAAGCCTCTATGGCTACAGTTTCGGGCTTCACAACAAGAAACTGGAAGACAACTACTTCCGCATAATCTATAACGACACTGTTTCCTTCGATTACAGCAACGGTGCATTTGGCCCCGAAATATATCCCACTAAAGAAGCGTATTTGAAAGGAGCACACAAAAGCAAGGCTTCCGATTAGCACATTTCCCAGTACTACTTCACCACAACCTTGCGGTTGCCCACCACATAAACACCCGCAGGGACAGCAACCAGGTGTTGCTGGCGTGCCTGCAAGGCGAAACTGCCGACATGGACACCCGTGATAGAATTGACCTCGACCACACAATCGACAGCCGACAGCAACGCCATACCCCCTTGGAAAGTTGTAATGGTAAGCGGCACATCGAACTCTACCAGCAAGCCCCCCGTATTTTCTTTCAACGAACGGTACAGCACAATTTCGAGGTCGGTATCGGGCATTTCCACACCGATGTGCGAGACCGAATCGGGCACTGGAGAGAAAACCACCTGCCGATTGCCCATTCTAGCCACAAGCGAGTCGACACGGTAATTCTCTTGTTTCGTCCACGAAATGTGTACCGAATCGCCATAAAAAGCCTTTTCAGCACTAACAACAGCCCCACCTTCAGCCGAAACCGCGTGCAATTTCAGCGGTTTGCAGTTACGGTTGTATCGGTAAGCGTCGAACACAGGCAGAGCGCGTCCCTCGAAGTCGAAAAGTGTCGTGTTTTCCACCACATTGGCATCGGGCGTATTCCATTTGAACCAGTGTGCCCATCCCGTCGCATTCTTGCCCGACGGGTCCTCCACATGAATCATCATAGGGTCCCAATAGAGGTCGCCCACCACATGGTTCACATTGCCAGGAGCCACACCTTTCAGTTCGTTCAGCACATCGGCCATAAAACCTTTCTGTCCGACCTTGTCGAACAGGTAGCGCGACTTGTAGTCAGGCGCCGTATAAGGCAGTTGTCCGTCGCTACCATCTTTGCGCTTGGCGGTCCAGTTGTAGCCCGTTTCCATTACCAGAATATCCTTCTTATAGCGGTTGATGAGTTGTGCGTAGAAATTGGCAGCCTGTGCAGCGGTGGCAGTACTCCACGAAGGGTAATACGAGGCACCAATCACATCGAAATTGGCCCCCGCCTTCTTTAATTCGTCAAAATACCACGAATAGACCCACCCGTCCACATGCCCGGCCTTGTCGACCACATCGTAAGTATTGTCGGCCAGGTGGATAACAACCTGCGAATTGGGGCTGACCTCCTTTACCGCCTTGTAGCCCGCATTCACAATTTTGGCGATGGCCGCCCAGTTCTTGTAGCCCTGCGGCATATCGGCAGAGGCTTCAGAAGCCGGAACATCGTAAGAATAGGCATAAGGGAAAAGGAAACCGCCATTGGTCTCGTTACCGAGCGACACATAGGCAGGATAGATGCCAAGAGCGGCCAGATTCTGCATTACCTTTTTTGTATAGTTGTAGGCACAGTCGGCCAGCGTAGCCACCTCATTGCCAGCGCCCGCCTTCTTCACGGCTTGCAGCCAGTCGGCCGGCACATTCTGCCGGGTACCATTGCTCCAGTAGTCGCTCCAGTTAAACGTAAACTGGATATCCATACCCGCCTCGTCGGCCATTTTAGCCAACTGCAGGCAGTCGCTTTCGTCCTGATAGCCTTCGGGCAGGCAGTAAGTGCCCGTATTGTCAGGCTGTCCCGGATTGTTCGACAAGCGGATGCGGACAAAGTTCATACCATTACCGGCAAGGTAGTTGATGACGTTCTGCGCCATCTCTTCCCGGGAAGCACCGCTAGGGCACAGAGTGTTACCCTTCTCGTCGGCATAGCGTCCGCCAAAATCAAGCACATAATTGAGTTCGGTAATATCGCCACCCTGGTAGAAATGGAACGCGTCGGACTTCGTCACCTCCAAATCGGCCACCTGCACCTCGTCCGCACCATCGGAAAACAGGCCAGCCAGCAGCGAGTTGCCCAAGGTACCCACGCCACGCACCGTCACCTTCAGATTCGAGCCGACAGGGACAGCCGTCGAGGCCATAGAATAGCCCTCGCCCTTACCAAAAAGGAAGCAGACGCCATTGGCCGAAGGAGCAGAGAGCGTAGCCGTAATGTCGTAAAAACCAGGGGTAAGGTTGTTGAAGAGGCGGCAGGCCGAAAGCGGTTCGCCTTTGTACAGCACCACCTTGTTCCCGTCTTGGTGTCCCTTTTCCTTGTCGGCAAAGCGTTCAAGGAAAGAGGCATCGGTATTCTTGCCTGAGAAATCGTTCACCAGCGTTCCGCCAACAAAGTCCCAACCCTGGGCAGAAGCAAACACAGGAGCGGCCAAAAGCGCCCCACCTAGCATATATTTACAGATTTTTTTACCGAGCATTACCTATAATGTTATAAACCAACAGACAAATATAGGCAAAAACTACGTTTCCAATCCACTTCTCTCCACCAAAAACCGCTAAAGCACACCAGGAACCCCTATCGCATACAAAGGGATATTCGTCATCCAATCTTGTTCACGGAAATGAGACATAGAAGTGCGGATGCCGTGCAGAGCAGGATACTTTTTCACAAAAGACTTCAAACTTTTCGCTTGCAAGTTTTCTTCCGCCTTCACTTCTATCGGAATGATTTTATCCTCCAATTGCACTAGGAAGTCAATCTTTCCCGACGAATTATCAGCAGACCAATAATAGACAGATGACATAGAGGAACGTAATTGCTGGAAAACGTATTGTTCTGTCAAAGCCCCTTTATAATCGGTAAACAGCGAGGAACCTTGCAATAAAACCGTTGCCGGTATATTATTCATTGCACATAACAGACCGACATCGACCAAAAAGATTTTAAAAGCAGAGAAATCCTCATAGGCAGAAAGGGGCATCAGGCCACACTTCGTGCGTGAGACCTTGTACAGCAAACCAGCATCGGCCAACCACTCTATCGCCAATTCGAATTCTTTGGCACGCCCCCCTTCCTTTATCAAGCCGAAAATGTACTTTTTATTTTCCTTCGACAATTGTGCCATTATTGACTTCCACACCATACGGATACGGGGCACTTCTGCCAAAGGCGCATGTTTTGAGAAGTCGTTGTCGTAAGTGGTTAAAATCGATTTTTGGATTTCACGTATACGGGTCAAACTACCATTTGCGACATAATCGGAGACGACCCCCGGCATACCACCCACAAAATAATAAGTGCGCAAGTGCTGACACAGCAATTCGTGGAAAGGAGCTATCAGGCTCCAGTCTTTTACTGTCAGTACTTCGGCTAACTGCTTTGCACCAACTGCTATTAGGAATTCTATGAAACTGAGCGGAGCTAAGTCTAAGAACTCCACTTTGCCGACAGGAAAAGAAGTACCTTGGTGCAACGTTATACCCAAAAGCGAGCCCGCAGCTATTATGCTGTATTCGGGCGCTTTTTCTTGAAAATACTTCAAGGCCGTCACCCCCCGTGGCGCTTCTTGTAGTTCATCGAACAACAAGAGGGTCTTGGAATCAATTTCAGTAGAAGAGGCTATAGAGAGTTGCATAATAATGCGTTTGATATCGAAGTCCTTTTCAAATACATTTTTAGCAAGTTCATTATCCTCGAAATTGATATAAACCCACTTCTTGTATTCTTTTTTAGCGAATTCCTTCATCAGCCAGGTCTTACCAACCTGCCTTGCACCTCTAATTATTAGAGGTTTACGCGAAGGGTTTAACTTCCATTCTTTTAGATATTCTACCGCTTTCCTATACATACTCTCACACTATTTTCTGCAAAAATATAAAAAGTCCACCTTAAAAGTGTAGCATCAATACAAAAAGTCCGACTAAAAAGTGTAACAACAATACAAAAAGTCCACCTTAAAAGTGTAGCAACAACACAAAAAGTCCGACTAAAAAGTGTAGATTAGAAATAAAATAAATTGATAATCAAGACTTTTCCCCAAATAGATCCGCCATCTTCATTTTCAGTTTGTAGCGGCGTATAAAAGCCACATCGTGACGGCGTTTAATCTCCAGCATATCGGCCAGCATTCCGTCATCGCCATTCATAGCCCGCACATAGGCCTCAGCCACCGCACGGAACTGGAGTTTGCCCCCCGAAAAACGGGTCATATTCTCGTACCGGCTGACAGCCGACGGCATAGTCCCTTCCGGTGAGAAATCCATACGGTTGATGTCGATAAGCGAAAACGTATAAGTGCCATCGGTTTGCCTATGGTAGAGCACATTAGTCGAGTTAAGGTCGTGGTGCAGAATGCCCTTCTTGTGGAGGGTGGCGATAAACTCGCCAAAATTAGCAGCCAGTTGCACATCGAAATCGTCGATGTTGATGCGTTCTTCGATAGGCGGCGCAAAATCAGCCTTCGAAATATAGTAACCGTAAACCATACGTCCGCCTTGCCATTCCTCGGCATAGGCCATTGCTTCGGGCGTATCGATGCCACGTTTCTGCAGTTCCAGCGCATTCTTGTAGGCACGCTCGGCCTTGCTGGCGCGGAAGAAAGAGTACACCACACTGCGGAAAAAGCCAAGGCGTTTGAAGCGCTTTACCACCACTTTTTCGTTGTTGAAATCGAGCACCTTAATGACATTGCGTTTGTTGTAAACGGTTTCACCACCCTCGGCAAACACCTGGGGCAGTTTAGACACGAAACCGGAAAAGACTGCAGTGTTGTATTTGGCGTTGATTTCAAATTTGAGTTTTGGCATAAGACGTGGATTATTTCATAAACAAAGATAAAAAAATAAGTGGAATTGGGTAGTTTTCAGAAAAGGTTTGCACTCCCCAACCCAAGAAGAGGAGTTGAAAAGCCATGGAGACGGGCGGGAACAACCAGTGCAAGCGTACCATGGGAATAAAAAAATCCCGCAAGCGACTTGCGGGATTTTCAAAGATTATGTTGCGAATAAATTATTCAGCAGCAGGAGCTTCAACCTGACGGAAGTTAGGGAGAAGAGCAGCATCGAACTTCATAACGTAGTTGTAGTGCTTCTCGATTTCGCTTTCAGCGAAGCGTACGTATACGTTAGCGCTCTTAGCGAAGAGGTCAGGACGGTTGCTAGCATCCTTAATGATGAGCAAGCTCATGATACAGTCGGCAGCCATCTCGTACAAGCGGCGAGCCAAGAAGTCGTGCAGTTCGTCGTTTTCAGCAGCGTTCACCTTAGCCACAGCCTCTTCGTACTTCTTAACCATAGCGGCAGCAGTGCTCTTCAAGCCAGCGAACTCAGGAGCAACTTCTTCCTGCAAATAGTCGTTGAGGACAGAGCTGTAGAAGCCAGAAGTAACGTAGCGGATAGCAGCCACAGTCTGCAACTGGGTAGTACCCTCGTAGATAGAAGTGATACGGGCGTCGCGGTAGATGCGCTGACAAGCGTACTCGAGCATGAAACCTGAACCACCGTGGATCTGGATACAGTCGTAAGCGTTCTGGTTACAGTACTCAGAGTTCATACCCTTAGCAAGCGGAGTGAAGGCATCGGCCAACTTAGCGAAGGTCTTGCATTCCTTTCTCTCTTCAGGGGTGAGCTTGCGGCTGCGCTCGATGTCTTCAAGCGCCTTGTAGACATCAACGTAGCGAGCGCACTGGTAGAACAAAGAACGACCTGCGTCGAGTTTCGCCTTCATGATAGCGAGCATATCGTAAACAGCAGGGAAGTTGATGATGTTCTTACCGAACTGTGCACGGTCTTTCGCATAAGCGAGACCCTCGTTGTAAGCAGCCTGAGAAAGACCTACAGACTGAGCAGCGATACCCAGACGGGCGCCGTTCATCAAAGACATCACATATTTGATAAGACCGAGTTTGCGGTCGCCGCAAAGTTCAGCCTTAGCGTTCTTGTAAACCAATTCGCAGGTAGGAGAGCCGTGGATACCGAGCTTGTTCTCGATACGGCGCACGTCAACACCACCCTGGCGCTTGTCGTAGATGAACATAGACAAGCCACGGCCGTCCTTAGTACCCTCTTCAGAGCGGGCAAGAACGAGGTGGATGTCAGCGTCACCATTGGTGATAAAGCGCTTACAACCATTGAGCACCCAAGAGCCGTCTTCCAGCTGGGTAGCCTTCAACATAACGCGCTGCAAGTCAGAACCAGCATCAGGCTCGGTCAAGTCCATAGACATAGACTCGCCTGCACAAATGCGAGGGATGAAACGGCTGCGCTGGTCGTCGTTAGCGAACTCGTAAAGAGTTTCGATACAGTCTTGCAAAGACCAGATGTTGCTGAAACCAGCATCGGCCTGAGCAACCAGTTCCGCACACATAACGTAAGGAACCATAGGGAAGTTAAGACCGTTGTACTTACGAGGCATGGTCATACCATTCATGCCGGCAGCAATCATAGCGTCTACATTCTGCTGGGTACCCGATGCGTAACGAACGCGACCGTTTTCGCAGTGAGGGCCTTCCTCGTCAACACCAGCGGCATTCTGGCCGATAATGTCTGAACTGATTTCACCTACAATGTCAAGAACTCTGTCGTAAGAGTCCATAGCATCTTCGAAATCAACTGGAGCCTCATCGTATTTGTCCTTATCTTCGAAACCACGTTCCTTAAGTTCAACGATGCGCTTCATCATCGGATTGTTCAAGTGATACTTGAGTTCCGGATTATCTGTATAAAAATTAGCCATTGTCTAATTGAATTACTTGGTGTTCTGTTTGTAATACTTGATCATCTTAGGGAGAACCTCTTCCACCGTACCGTTGATAACATAGTCAGCGATAGAGTTGATAGGAGCGTTCGGATCGCTGTTGATAGAGATGATGATACCTGAGTCCTGCATACCTGCGATGTGCTGGATCTGACCAGAGATACCGCAAGCGATGTAAACCTTAGGACGAACGGTAACACCAGTCTGACCTATCTGGCGGTCGTGGTCAACGAAGCCAGCGTCAACAGCCGCACGAGAAGCACCAACTTCAGCGTGGAGTTCCTTAGCCAATTCGAAAAGCATATCGAAGTTTTCCTTCGAGCCAACGCCGTAACCACCGGCAACGACGATAGGAGCGCCCTTCAGGTTGTGCTTAGCCTGCTCAACGTGACGGTCGAGCACCTTAACCACGTATTCAGCAGCAGGAACATATTTGGCAACATCGTGGCGAACCACCTCGCCCTTGTAGTTAGGGTCGAGCACTTCCTTCTTCATCACACCCTCACGAACGGTCGCCATCTGTGGACGGTGTTCAGGGTTAACGATAGTAGCAACAATGTTACCACCGAAAGCAGGACGAATCTGGTAAAGTTTGTTCTCGAAGTGCTTAACGATAGGCTTCTTGTCGGCGTCGAGGCCGCAAGTCATATCGAAATCGCCGATTTCAAGTTCGGTACAGTCAGCAGTCAGACCACTGAACAGCGCAGAAGAAACGCGCGGACCGAGGTCACGGCCGATAACGGTAGCACCCATCAGACAGATCTGAGGGTCTTCTTCCTTGAACAAGTTAACAAGGATAGAAGTGTGTGGGTTAGAAGTGTAAGGGAAGAGACCTGGAGCGTCGAAGATGTGCACCTTGTCGACACCGAAAGGCAACACCTGCTTCTCAACACCGTCGAGGCCAGCACCAGCAATAACACATTCCAATTTTACACCAAGGGTATTGGCAAGTTTACGACCCTTTGTCAAGAGTTCAAGAGAGACATCCTTAACCGTAGTGCCCTCAATCTCGCAATATACGTATACGCTATCCATAACTTAACCAATAATCTTATCGTTCAACAATTCAACAATCAAGCCTTCAACGTCGGCATCGCTGCCAGTCATCACGCGGCTTTCCTTAGCCTTGAAGACAATGTTCTTCACAGCCTTCACATTAGTAGGCGAGCCAGCCTTACCCACCTGGTTGAGGTCGGCATCAATGTCAGCGGCACCCCACTGGTTGATGTTAAGGTAAGGTTTAGCGGCATTGCGTGCAGCAATTTCGTCAGCCTTTTCAGCCGGACGTTCAGCAGGCACAGTCGCGTTCTTGTACTTCATAACGCGCTTAGCGTTACGAGGGCGGCAAGGAGCAGCCGAACCGTTAACGGTAACCACCAACGGAAGCGGAGCCTCAACGGTTTCAACACCACCGTCGATGTGGCGCTTGATCACCACCTTGCGTGCTTTTTCGTCGAGAGAGATGATTTCCTCTGCATAAGTAACCTGGGTCAAACCAAGTTTTTCTGCAATCTGCGGACCAACCTGAGCGGTATCGCCGTCGATAGCCTGGCGGCCACCCAGAATGATGTCGTAGTCACCAATCTTGCGGATAGCCTGACTCAAAGTATAGCTGGTAGCCAAAGTGTCGGCACCGCCGAGACAACGGTCTGTCACTACGTAGCCAAAATCTGCACCACGGAATAAAGATTCACGAATCACCTCGGCTGACTTTGGAAGACCCATTGTCACAACCGAAATAGTAGAGCCTGGAAACTGGTCCTTCAAACGAAGCGCCTGTTCGAGCGCGTTGAGGTCCTCAGGATTGAACACAGCTGGCAAAGCAGCACGGTTCACGGTTCCTTCTGGAGTCATGGCGTCTGGACCCACATTTCTTGTGTCTGGTACTTGCTTAGCAAGCACAACAATTTTTAATGCCATAAATTTTATAAATAAATTTTTTGTCTACTTGTTGTATTCTACTACATCTATAGATATCCGCCTATACATGCGCATAATCCAAATATTTTACAAATTTACTTATTTATTAAAATATAAATCAAGGATTTTTTAGCCTAATTTCGCTTAAATTGCACACTTTTCACAAAAGTGTGCAACAATTTCAGTATATTTAGTGTTTGTGAATGAACGTTAAATAATAGCGGAGATAAGCCTTTTTCCAGGTCTTTTTGCTCCGCTGCCGCCCACTAACAAGCCCGCGCGCGCATATAACGCACGGCCACTTTGGCCAATGTTGCCGCTACACTGGCAGACCGACCGTATATATTAGGTATATATAACGTCAAGGTTGCCAGTCGGCCAAACTATAGGCCGTTTCTAACCGCTCTTGCTGTTTTCGGGAGAGTTTTGGGAAGAAGTTAAGGCCTGTGACGCGCTCGACCTGCCGCACAGAGCAGGCCGCCTGCCCCACCGTTTGCGGTGTTACCGTGTTGTGGAACAAGAAGCCGATGGCTTTCTCGTGTCCCGGACGCAAACTGAGCACCACCTTAAAGAAGGCGTCGGGTACGGCCACTTTGTGCTGTGAACCGATGTAGCCGGGGTGGCTCGACAGAAAGACGGGCCCCGCCACCACCACAATGCTGTCTTCCCTAACCGCCCACAAACGGCAGGAGTCTTCCAGCGCCTGCCAGCCGCCGGCATTGAGTTCGTGCAGCTGCGGACACATGTTCGACATCAGGAAGCATTCGTCCATCGCCAACTGGCTGTATTTGTTATCGGCCGCCGGGCAGAGGTGTCCACGGTCGTAGCCCGAGTTCGAATAGTCGCGGGTAGTAACCTGGTACCTGGCCCGCAGTTGCAGGTCGGGTTGGAAGTTGTTGGCCCGTTTCAGCGTACCGCGCGTTTCAGTTGCCGACAGGGTCCACGCCACCCAAGTGGGTTGCAGCCGCTTCTTGTGGAAAGCCGTGCAATAATTGGTGTGCACCACCAGTTTCTCGTGGTGGAAATAGCGGCGCGACGGCACCCCCACCCCACTGTCGACCACCAGGCCTGTGCCACGGTAGGTAGAACAAGAGGCCAGCAAAGCAGTCAACACCATTATATATAAGTAGGAAACAGATTTCATAAGCTATTCTTCATTAACCAGTCACCCCTACCAGCTGCCAGACGGCTTTTTAGCAGCGCCACCCCGGCCGTTCCTATTGTTGTAATTCGGTTTGCGGTAGTAGTTGTTGCCGTTATAAGATCGGTTCTGCTGTTTGGGCGTCTTCCATTTGAAATAGTTGGCCGAAAGGTCAAGCTGTTCCTTGAGTTTCTGGTCGAGGTGGGGGAAGAAGACAATACCGGTTTCGTCTTCAATAGCGGCAACCGAGCAGACCGATTCACGCATCTTTGCGGGCGCTTCGGTGTTCGCCATCACAAAACCAAGCATTTTTTCGTGTCCCTTACGTGTGCTGAGCACAACCTTGAAAAAAGCGTCGGGCACATCCAGCCGGTGCGTTCTTCCAATCTTCCGGGGTTCTTTGCTGTAGTAGACAGGTCCGCACACAATAAAAAGCGTGTCTTCCACACGGGTCCACTCGCGGCAGCGCATTTCAAGCGCGTTCCAAGCGCCACTGTTCAACCGGAACGACTGTGGACACACATTACTCATATAGGCGCATTCTTCCGAAGCCTTCGCCGAGAAGCGGCAGTCGGCCGCCGGCATCATGTGTCCCCGGCTATAGCCCGAATCGTCGTAGTCCGATTTTTCCACCTGGTAGTCGTATCCCGGCAGGGTGTTATCGGTCACAAAAGCGCAGCGTTTGCCCTGTGCGTCCAACATATCGGGCGTCAGCGCCCACATCACCCATTTGGCCTCGCAGTGTTTGGTACTGAACGCCATACGGTAAAACATGCGGTTCAGTACAACATCGTCCGGCGAGACAGAAGGGAACCCCACCCGCTCCATCGCCTTCCACATTTGTGCCGACAGGCTGTTCGGAGCAGACGGAGCCGCCACAACCTGCTGGACAAACGCCATTTGAGACACCGTTTTTTCCGTTTGACAGCACACCGAAGCGGCAAACGCCAGCAACATGGCAAACAGTCCCGAAACAATGGTTTTCAATTTCATAAATTTCCAAATATAGTCAATACATAAAGATAAGTAAAAAAGGGACAACCGCCACACTAGCCCCCATTTACAGAAAAAGCCCGCAAACAGAGTTTGCAGGCTTTTATATCATCTAGCAGCGCTTACAGCGCCCAACTTACTTGCGTGTTGCGTTTGCAATAGCAATTGTGTGCTCCTTGTTCATTACTGAAAGACCGAGGCCGAGATTCAAAACGCCGCTGTTGCAGTCGCCCTTAACTTCGGCACCCAGCTGACCTTCGACTTTACCCATCGTATAGGTAGCGCTTGAACCAAAGAACTCGAACGCCAGCTCATCGCTTTTTTTGCTGTTACCACCATCAGATTCCTCACCTGCAGGCACATCAATAACCATGTTATCGAGAACGATATTCATTTCAGGCATCTTTTCGCTGAACTTGCACTTGCCGAGGTCAACGTTAATATGGCCATTTTCATCGATAGAAGTAGTGAAAGTGATTGTACCCGAGTCAACACCATCGTAAGTGGCAATGCCTTCCCAAGTACCGTTCATCAATTCCCGATAAGCATCAGACACTTCAGTAAGGCCATCAACAACTTCCTTGTCGTTAGAGCTACCCTTACCCAACATAGCCTTGTCGGTAGCGAAGAAGAGTGTATCGTTCAACTCGGTACCGGTAACAACCAAGTAGAGTTGGCTGCAATTGTCGTACATCATACCATTCAACGCCAAAGTGAGCTGGGCGTCAGAACCCGTATCGATGGTCTCGTTCTGGGCACGGAGGTAAGAGGTATCGCCAGAAACCTTGATGCTCACGTCAGAGAAATCGTACGACAAATAAGGGATGTTGGTTGAAACTGATATAGAGATACTACCCTCGCTCTTGGTAATACGTGCTGTTACACTGTCTTTTGAAAGTGTACCATACAACAAAGTACCCTGGTAGGTTTGTACATTCTGCACAGGCACCACTTCGTTGGCACCATCAGATTCTTCATCGTCGTGGCTGCAGGCCATAGGCAAGGCCGCAAGGCTTACAATCGTTATAACCGATGTTACAAATAAAAAGAATTTCTTCATCTTCTATATGCTTTAATTTTCACAAAGTTAATAATAAAAGTGAAAACGGCCTTAAAAAAACTTAAAAAAATATCATTTCATTAGCAAAAAAACTTTTTGCTCGGCCTGTTGAGCCTGCTGGTGTCCAATTACTTGCAGGTAAAGCGCGGCACACTGCCAGGCGACTGCCTCCCTTAATTTTAGATTTAACAGTTCCGGATGGGTCTCTGGCACATATTCCAGCAAGCCGTCGGCCAAATCGGCGGCGGTGGCCGGATACAGCCAGTAACAGGGGCCGCCATCGACCACTACCGGTTTGGCGTAGCCCGCCCTGAGGCAAGGATTGGTCTGCCTTTGGGCTCGGCTTGAGTCTGGAGCATCGGCTACCTCTACCCGCCGTTGCCAGTTGCCCAAGCGCAGGCCTACAAAGCGGACCAGATCGGCTGGTTTCTCGAGCAGGGCGTTGCAGTCGGGGCCAAGCGTGGCCGAGGTGGTAGGCAGCGTAGCCACAGGCAGCTGCTGTTTGGGGGCGAGCAGCAACACCCGGTGGGTGGCTTCGGGCAACAGGGTGGCTATCATGTCGTCGAGCGGGCGGTCGTCGGCAAAGGTGTCGATGGGGACGGGCAGTCCGTCGGTGGGCGACAACTCGTTGATCAGGGTTTTGATGTAGTCTATCATGGCTGTTCAAAGGAAGGTGGTTAACGGCCTATCGGGCTGGGGTGAACAGCGACGGTGCCTTCTGCTCGGATTTCCTAGTGGTGGTTTTGCCTGTGTTTTGGGACGGTTGCTGCGACGGGGTCTCTGGCTGGGTGGCTGCCTCTGGCTGGGCGTCTGCCTCGGCTTCGCCTACCTTCGCGCTGATGCGGTAGACGCCCCTCCGGTATTCGGGTTGCGCCTCGAGGGCGGCCTGCAAATCTGGGTCGCTGGTGGTAAACTGGCCGTGCATCTTCATGTTCTGCACGCCTTTGAATTCTACAATGTGGATGCCGTTGGCTGTGGCAACAGGCATAACCAGGGTGTAGAGCCGGGTAAGGGTATAGGTTACTAGCATGGGTGTTCTCTTTTTTGTTTGGTTGCTAAATAGGTGAATTCTAGGTCCGGTATGGGCTACCGGAAAGGAGGGGGACGGATTTGCGACATAGCTTTACTCTTTAGGGGTTGGCGCAATGGTTACTGGCGGGGTTCGATGATGGCGTGGCAGTCGGGATAGCGGAGGATGAGGCAGGAAACCTCTTGCAGCATCTTGGCATCGGCGTTCTTCTCTCCACTGCTCTTGAAGTCGAGGTCGCGGGCAATCATCGGCTGGAACTCTTCCTTGTAGATGTGTTCCGGGTCGAACGCCAGACCTTTGGCGCTCCAGCCCTGCTCGTCGAAGAGCGGCGCGTGCACAATGTGCAGCACACCGAAAGCCGACACAATGCTGGTGCACTTCACCCCGAGGTAGGTTTCTTGCACGGTGTTGCCGCTAATCTGTTTCTGGCTCTCGCGCAGTAGCTCAATAGCGGCAATCAGGTCGGCACCAGCCAGCAACACGCGGTCGGTACTGCCGTCGTTACCGGTAAAGAGGCTCTTCATCCAGGCGGTGTACTGTTGGGCGGTCAGCGAGGTGTCGCCGCTGCCGGTTCCGTACATCAGCACTTTCTTTATCTGGCGGGTAATGCCTTCGGTGAAGTAGGTGCGGTCGCCGCCGTTGTCGTAGACGAACTTCTCGCCCCAGATGAAACTGCTCTCAATCTCGCCACGCATATTGTAGAGCATGTCCACCTCTTGGTCGCTGAACGAGACCGGCACCTCCTTCTTGGTCATCTTCTCGAACGTGCTCATCTCAATCTGGCACATAAAGTTCTGGCAGTAGTTCACGCTGCTGGCCGGCAGCATGGCGAAAGGTTCGGTCTTGGCATCCTTCTCGGCCATAGCAGAGCCCATACGGTAGAGGACGGTCGACACCGGGAAGGAAGGCACCACGTAGTTGGCGGCCATTTCGTCGGCGCCATACATGCCACCCACAGGCACCAGTTCGAGCACGGCGCCACTCTTCTGGGCCACATAGAACATCTGGTCGTAACTGGTGGTTTCCGAGCCGTCGATCACCAACTTGCCGGTAGCGTCGCAGTTCAACACCAGCGAGCGCATCAGCAACGTGTCTTTCGTACGCCATATTTTCGGCGTTTTCACCTGCACGAAGACCGAAGCCACCCCTGTATCGTCGCACACGAAAGCCGAGCACGGCGATGCCGCACTAGCCCCCGTACCGTGCGCGCTAGGGTCTAGGGTGTCTTGCATAGGCTTGGCACTCTGTTGGTAGTATTTGCACTCCTGGCTCTCGGCACGGCGCACTTTCTTGGCATAGTTGCGCATAATGGTGTCGAGCGGATAGCGGTCGGGGTTCATTTTGGTGATTTCCTGACTCACGTCCTGCATATTCAGCCCTTGCGCCTCGGCGGCCGCCACATCGGTAACGGCGACAGGCAGTCCCACAGCCAGCGCAGCGGCTCCCGGCGCATCGCCCAACAATCCGGCCAGACTGGCAAACGAACAATCGCCCCAAACACAGAGCAGACAGCAGACCACAGCAGCCAGCAACAACACCGCGGCCGCCCATTTCACAGTTTTCAAAAGGTAGTGATTCATAAAAGGGAAAAAATTAAAGGTTAGTACTTACTGAAATCGATGACGGGATGTTGTCCCTTCAGCATTTTCGGGGCATATCCGCCCCCTTGCGGTTGGGGCAGGCCGTCGCCCAGTTGGGCGGCCTTCTGCGCAGCCATACGTGCCGAAATGTTCTCGTTCCGGCCCTTCAGTTCGCCCTCACGCCGCGCGTTTTCCACATCGAGGTCGTAGTTAAGGCGTTTGAGGTAGCCCTGCAGCATCTCGGCCGTAACGCGGCGTTCAAGCAGGTTGTCGAAGTCGGCATTAATAGCGTCAACCAGCGCCTGCTGGGCCTGTTCCTCCATCTGGTGCTCGTCGGCATACTGCCGCAAGACGTCGAGGCTCTGCTTCAGGTTAGCCTCCAACTGGGCCTGCTGGTTGTCGGCCTCGGCCTTTTGGGCTATAAACGCCTCATAATCGTCGTCGCCGGGTTGGGGTTGCAGGCCCTCATTGCCAAGGGTGCGTCGCACCGCCACCCTCAGAGGCAGTTCCTCCTCGTTGAGCAGGGTCTCGAGCAACGCAGCCACAAGGGGCTGTTTGTCGAGCAGGCGGGAAACGCGGCCCTCAACATCGTTGAACTGGGCCAGCCGCCCTTCCAGTTCGTCGGCCCACTGGCAGGCAAGACGGTCGGCCACATCGTCGGCAGACAAATCGGGATGCTGGTCGGCATAATACTTGGCCAGCCGCAGGCGGAAAGGCGAAAGCCCCGTGTCCTTTTCGGTTGCTTCTAGGGCCGAAGGTGCTGCGGTCTGGCCCTCTGGCTGGTTGGCGACACCGGGCGCCGCCTGTTGTTTAGGTTGGTTTTGTTTAACAGACATAATGTTAGAAAGTTTAAAAGTGGTTAAACGTAAAAAAGGGGAGGAAGAAAGACCGACTACCGTCGTCGCTCGTAGCGGGCGTTGAGGATGCCGTCGATCAGTTTTTTACCCTTCAGCGAAGGTATGATGGCCGAAAGTAGCTGTACCATACGCTGCCTAGCCGAAGCGTTACCGTTCAAAGCCTTTTGTCGCAACGACATCACCTGTGCAGACGTTGTCTGTCGGTTGGCCGTCCCCGCCCCCATCAGGCGGGCCACATAGTCGAGTTGGGCCTGGTCGCCCAGGTCGATGGCCGTTTGCAGAATCTGTGCGGCCTCGTCGGGTGTCAGGTTCCAGTAGCCCATCAGGTGCTGGCCGTCGGTGTCGGCAATGCGGAAAGGCCGTTCGCTGGCCAGCGTCCGCCCTGTGGTTGAAGTCCTGCGTGCCGCCGTCGAAGCACCGGTCTTCGCCGTTTTCTCAGCCGCCTTCTGCGCAGCGGCCGGCGTACTGATGGCAGCCTCTAGCAACAAGCGGTGCTGTTGCTGTTTCAGCAGTTGGGCATCGTGGGCCAGTTGTCGTTGTGCGCGGGCCTCGTCGGCAGCCGCCTGCCTGTCGGCCATAGCCTGTAACGAGAGTTGCTGACGGTAGTTCTGAGTCAGTCGGTCGCCCAACAGCCGTTGCAGTTGGTCGTGTTTGTTGAAGGCCTCGAACACCGGCTTTTCGTTGTAATCGGCCACAGGAGCGTCGCCCCCACCCGCCAGGTCGCCCAAATGTAGGCCCACTCTACCTGCAGCCAGGTTTCTAGCTACCACACCAGCCTGCCTGGCCTGCTGTCGCAACAGTTCCGCACCGGGGTCAGAAGTGTTAGCCGAGGCCGGCAACCGGGGTTTGGCATTCGCAGCCGTAGGTTCGTCGGTAGTCGACTTCTTCAGTTCGTCAAGGCCCTTTCGGTAGGCCTCCCAATCAATCATCTTCATTTTTTTGAAAGGTTAAGTTAAAAAAGGTCGCTAGCGGACAGCAGACGGCCATTTTCGGTATGCGAGTGCGGTCACCAGGCTCCGTGCCAGGTGCTGTCCCAACCGGCTCTGGTTTTGTGCCTGCTGTTGTTTCAGCTGGCGTTGCGCGGCCAGCGACTGGTGGCGGTTGCGCAAGTGTTCCTGCGCAAGCTGCCGTTGCACATTGTGCTGGCTAGCGGTCAACTGGTTAACAGAGGCCGCCACATTGCGGGCCGTCTGCTGGTTACCGGCCAACTGCTGTTCGCGGGTCAGATTGCCGGCAAGGGCGGCGTTGGCATTGCTGCCGTTCTGCTTTTCAGACCACTGACGTACCAGCGCGAGCTGGGCCTGGGCCTGCGGTCCGTCGGTACCGCTGTTGTGTAACTGCTGGTAATAATGGGCGTCGTCGGCAGCCGCCTGCTGCTGCAACAGCTGTTGCTGTTGGCGCGCTGTGCGGGCAGATCGCCGTGCGGCCAGTCCCTGCGAGAGGGCACCGGCCAAAAAAGGGAGTAACATATATATAGATTATTAAGGTTTATAGAGATAGAAACAAGGTTATGCCCAAGTTACAGACCGTCGTTTTGTTGCGACGTGCGGTCGGTGCCAACGCCACCAAGGTAGCGGTCTTCAGCCCGTTTAAGCAGAAGGCGGGTCAAGGCGAGGATGAGGTCGAGGGCGAACAGCAGCAAACGGTCGGTGGCCCGCTGTTTAAGCAGTTTGAATTTCATAATTATAACAATTTAAGTGAGTTGACGAAGTTTAGCGGAACGCCCGCAACTGGAAGAGCGATTTATGGAGGGCCGAGAAGGCGACAGTCGCCTGCAAGAGTGTCCACGACGCGGGGTTGTCGAGGTGCCTTATGCGCAACCAGCGGGTCAGCGTGTGCCAGGTCAGCCACTCCTGCAGATGGTTGTCGGCCTGCCGCGCATACCGCTCGTACCCGTCGGGACAAGGGGCTGAGAAGAAGAACGAGCCGTTGTCTTCCCAGTAGCGGCCCATCTTGTCGAACTCGTCGGCTGCAGTCACTGCGCTCTCCTGCAAAAGCAGGGCTACCGTTGTGTTTTCATCGGCAGTCAGGGCATAGGCGTCGGGGGCGGAAAGGTCGTCGGAGGGCGGTGTCAGTGTCAGGCTCAACTGGGCACTGATTTCCTGCAAGTGCTGTTGCAATGCCTCGAAGGTGTAACTGAACGTCACCTCGTTGTTCAATAGTGTGTACATGTAGAATCGGTTAGGGGGGAAGAAAAAACGGAAGGAAAGGTCACCCCGTTCGGGGGGTGGTTAGAAGACCGAGAGGGACACGCGCGGAGGCTGGTTACGCCAAAGCGAAAGGTTGCGCAGTTCGTGGTCGGCATCGGTCCACCGTTGCACGGCCATTTCTGCCTGGTTGCTACTGACCAACATCAGCCAGTGCGCCACCATATAGGTGACCATGCCCTCTACCACGGCATCGTGTAGCTGTTGCGCTAACAGCGGCGTGTTGTTGCAGGCGGGCACTTTAAACGTCAGCACCCACTCTTGGTCTGAGCCGCTAGGCTGGTCCACTGCTTTGGTATGCCGGCCCACAATAGCCAGCACACGGTTTTTTGCAGCCGTTAGCAAGTCGGCGTAGATTTTCGAGTCGGCATTTGTGTCGAGCACGTTTTGTGCCGACGGATTGGCGCATCCCACATCCACATAGTTGGTCATGCGCTGCACCTGTTGCGCCAAGGCGGTCAGGTCGACCACCAGATTCATTATTTCTAAATTTTCCATATCATTTATTTTTCCAGAGATAACGTCTCGTTATCTTGTTCACGATGCAAAGATATAGAAAATTATCTACACAATACAAATTTTAAGGACTGAAATTTTAGATAAAATTCTAAACTATTGATATTCTTTGCGATTAAAAAGGAGTAGACCTTCGGGAATCAGCATATAGCCACACTACAAAAAAAGGTTGCAGGCTATTCGCGCTGCAACCTTCAACAAAAGTGTTTATCGTGTAGTCAGTTCGTCGCTACGTTACTGGCATTAACGGCGGTAGTGAACCGGACGGCCATGGTGGTGGTGATGGCGGACAGGTGCGTGGTGGTATACACGCGCTGGCGCATAGTGGCGTACGGGTGCGGTGTAGACGTGGCGTACAGGGGCTACGTGGTGCACTACTACGG